>Ga0228644_1000006_pt1 | contig 263863 bp, 223 predicted proteins | sample 56DmetaG_FD_186020 | JGI IMG/M metagenome (GOLD analysis project Ga0228644, IMG submission 186020) | Seawater microbial communities from Monterey Bay, California, United States - 56D | ecosystem: Environmental > Aquatic > Marine > Coastal | place: USA: California | collected 2016-11-09
TCCCTATTTTAAGATGGTCAATAACTTCAACAATATCTGATGTAATTGAATCGAAAGTATACTTTGTTTTAAAGGTGTCTTTTAGCTTTGGTCGGCTATTTCCATGGCCCCGTAAATCAAGAATTAATACATTAAAAATCTTTTTAAAATCACGTACTTGTTTGAACCAAATAGAGCTACTACCTCCAGCTCCATGAACGAACGTTACCCAATTTTTAGAAGAGGTATGTGGATAAGAATAGTAGTTTAACAAAAAATCTTTTTAAAGTTGAAAACAAAAATAGCTAATTTAATTTTTATAAGCATAAAAATAACGACAGATGAATCTTTACAAACCTTTTTGATACAATTTACAATTCTTTTTACAATCTCAACAGCCCTTGTATAGCATGCTAATGCAACCCAAAACACTTAAAAAAGGAGTTGCTAAAAACTAGGGACGTCAAAAGTTTCTCATACTAAATTATCGAGAGTTTTCTCGCTAATTTGCCCACTGGCATTAAAAGGAAACGTAAAGAGCCTAATAAATATTATTTTTAAATATAGTAAGCACTTTGTTCTATTTTAAATTTTTAAAAACGAATCAATTGGTATCTTTGTCTCAATGATTTTAGATTACAAAAACGCAGCTATTTTTTATACAGATTCCGGAAAAGGTCCTGCTGTTGTTTTGATACATGGATTTTTAGAAAATACAACAATGTGGAATGTAATTATCCCTGAACTTTCTAAAAGAAATCGTGTAATTGCGATAGACTTATTAGGTCATGGGAAGTCAGATTGTATTGGGTATACTCATTCTATGGAGTTGTTTGCAGAAACTCTAGAGGCCGTTTTAAAAAAAGTGAGAATTCGAAAATGTGTATTGGTAGGGCATTCTTTAGGAGGCTATGTCGCATTGGCATTTGCAGCGAAACATCCTAAAAGAGTAAAAGGATTGTGTTTAATGAATTCAACATCTAATGAAGATACAGCTGATCGTAAATTAATAAGAACCAGAGCCAATAAAATGGTTCATAAGAATTTTTCAAACTTGGTAAGAATGTCTTTTACAAATTTATTTAGTGAGGAAAGTCGAATTGTTTTTAAAGATCAAATGAAGAATGCTTTGAGTGAAGCTATGCAAACCCCAATTCAAGGGTATATTGCAGGGCAAGAGGGGATGAAATTACGACCAAATAGAAATCATGTCTTGGCTGAAAATAGTTTTAAAAAATTAATTATTATGGGCAAAAAAGATGCTGTATTAGATTACAAAACCTCATTAGAAGAAGTTGAAAAAACAAATTCTAAACACGTTGTTTTACCTCAAGGTCATATGAGTCATATTGAAAACCTAGAGAAACTAATTTTGATATTGAAAGACTTTTTAAAGAGCAGTTAAAATTATTTTCTAGAAGTTAAGATTACTCAACGTTTAGTAGATAATATGTTTTTTTACCCCTCTGTAATAACACAAATTTAGTTGCAATTAAATCTTTCTTAGTAATTGTAAAACCTTCTTTTACTTTTTCTTTATTTACTGAAATCGCATTTTCTTTTAAAGCTCTTCTGGCATCTCCATTAGAATTTAAAAAATGGGTTTTTGCAGCTAAAGCTCCAATCATATCTAAACCTTCATCAAGGTCTGCAAAAGAAACTGTTGCTTGAGGCACCCCATCAAAAACATCTAAAAAAGTTTGTTCGTCTAAAGATTTTAGATCAGAGGAGGTAGATTTTCCAAATAAAATAGCAGAAGCTTTTATTGCATTTTGATACGCATCCTTTCCATGAACCAATAACGTAACTTCCTCACCAATTTTCTTTTGTAATATTCGCATGTGAGGTGCCTCTTTATGTTCATTGATTAACGAATTAATGATTTCTTCAGTTAAAAATGTAAAGATTCTAATATATTTTTCTGCATCTTCATCAGAGGCATTTAGCCAATATTGGTAAAATTTATAAGGAGATGTTCTTTTGGCGTCTAGCCAAACATTCCCACCCTCAGATTTACCAAATTTAGATCCATCAGATTTTGTTATTAAAGGACAAGTGATTGCATATCCTTTACCTCCGCCAATTCTTCTAATTAATTCTGTTCCCGTAGTAATATTACCCCACTGATCGGAGCCTCCCATTTGAATGGAAGCGTTGTTGTTTTGATATAAATGCAGAAAATCATATCCTTGAACTAGTTGATAGGTAAATTCAGTAAAAGACATTCCGTCTTTAGATTCTGAACGAATTCTATTTTTCACAGAATCTTTTGCCATCATATAATTTACGGTAATGTGTTTGCCAACATCACGTATAAATTCTAAGAAAGAAAAATTCTTCATCCAATCGTAATTATTCACTAAAACTGCAGCATTTTCTGCATCAGAAGTAAAATCTAAAAAGTGACTTAATTGCCTTTTTATAGCCTCTTGATTGTAGCGCAATGTTTTTTCATCGAGCAAGTTACGTTCAGAAGATTTTCCTGAAGGATCACCAATCATACCAGTTGCGCCACCGACTAAAGCAATAGGTTTGTGTCCACATCTTTGAAAATGAGCTAGTAACATAATAGGGACTAAGTTACCAATATGTAAAGAATCTGAAGTAGGATCAAAGCCAACGTAAGCAGCTCTCATTGCTTCTAGTAAGTGCTCTTCTGTTGACGGCATGCTGTCATGCAACATTCCTCTCCATTTCAATTCTTCAATAAAATTTTTCATTGTATACAGTTTATCAAGTGACAAATATAAGTTTATCAAGCAAAATATACTAAATTCGTAGTATGATTTTAGTTACTGGAGGAACAGGTTTGGTTGGTGCTCATTTATTGTATCAGTTGGTTAAGAATAACGAAAAAATTCGTGCTATTTATCGTTCAGAAGAGAGAATTGAAAAAGTAAAAGAAGTTTTCTCTTTGTACGATTCAGATATTTCATTGTGTTCTAAAATAGAATGGTTTAAAGCAGATATTACGGATGTTCCTTCAATGGTTCCTGCTTTTATTGGAGTTAAAAAAGTATATCATTGTGCAGCTTTTATCTCTTTTAATTCTAAAGATTATAGAGAAATGCGAAAAGTGAATATTCATGGAACTGCAATAATTGTAAACCTTTCTGTAGATGCTAATGTTCAAAAGATTTGTTTTGTTAGTTCAATTGCGACTATTGGAAATTCTTTGAGAGAAGTTTTATTGACGGAAGAAAATGAATGGAATCCTCAAGAGGACAATAGTGGATATTCCATTACTAAATTTGGTGCTGAAATGGAAGTTTGGAGGGCAAGTCAGGAAGGAATTGATGTGGTGATTGTAAACCCGGGGATTATTTTAGGGGCTGGTTTTTGGGCTTCTGGTTCCGGAAAAATCGTTACACAAATTTTTAATGGATTTAAATATTACACTGAGGGAGTTACTGGTTTTGTAGGGGTAAAAGATGTCGTGAAAACAATGGTGTTACTAACAAATTCGAGTATTAAAAATGAGCGATTTATTTTAGTTTCTGAAAATAAATCTTTTAAAGAAGTTTTCTTTTTAATTGCAGATAGTTTTTATAAAAAAAGACCTTACAAGAAAGTTTCTCTTTGGCAAACTTCTATTTTTTGGAGAATTTCTTTGTTGATTTCTACGATCAGTGGTAAAACACCTTTATTAAGTAAATATGCAGCAAAATCAGCAAATACTGTATCTACATATTCAGCAAATAAAATTAAAAAGGCACTTAATTTTAAATTTCAGAATATTGAAGAAGTTGTCAAAGATGTTATAGAGAAGTATCCTAAAACCGGTTTTTAATAAACCTTTGTTGACCATTTCTATGTTTTTTTAATTTGGTTTTTAGAGTGTCTAAAAAAACTTTCGGTTTTTCAAAAGAGTCCAATAACATCAATTTTGGTTTTTTTAATTTCTTTAAAGAATCTTTTCTAACAGAGTCAAGTTTTGCTTTTAACGCATTCAGGTTTTTTTTTCTTTTTTCAAGATTGGTTTTAGCATCGGTAAGTATTTCTTCATATTCGTCTATTTTAGACATGTAATAATAATTACTATTTTGAAAGCGAGAACTATCAATATTGTAAACCTCATTTACAAAAGGCATGTAATTAATTTTATTTTGTTGGTTTTTATTTTTTATAAACTTCGCAGAAGAAGCAATGTACATTTCTTGAATTAAAAGACTCATAGAATCTTTTGGAATCAAGTCTTTTGGCTTTTGAAAAATGGTATTACTTGTACAAGAAAACAAGATTAATACAACGAATACGTAGCTGTTTTTTTTCATACTATCTATTGAAAGTAATTCTTTTACCTTTTGTTTTTTCATTAAATACCCCTTTATTATACATTAAGTTTCCGTTGACAAAGGTATGCGTTATTGTTGATGAAAAAGTAGTACCTTCAAAAGGAGACCAACCGCATTTATAAAGAAGATTATCTTTAGAAACTGTTTGAGGCTCATTGGTGTTCACCAACACTAAATCAGCATAATATCCTTTTTTTATAAAGCCTCTTTTTTCAATTTGAAATAATTTTGCAGGATTATGGCTCATTTTTTCAACTGCTTTTTCAATAGAAATCACACCCTCTTTTACTTTTTCTAAAATAGCAATTACAGCATGTTGTACCAAAGGGCCGCCACTTGGGGCTTTTGTATATACATTGCTTTTTTCTTCTAGTGTATGCGGCGCATGGTCTGTAGCCAAGACATCAATTCTGTCATCTAAAAGTGCTTCCCATAAACCGTGTCTGTCTTTTTCTGTTTTTACAGCAGGATTCCACTTAATATGTGTTCCTTTTTTTTCATAATCTTTGTCAGAAAACCACAAATGATGAATACATACTTCTGCAGTAATTTGCTTTTCTTCTATAGGAATATCGTTTCTAAAAAGAGCAGTTTCTTTGGCCGTTGATAAATGAAAAACATGCAATCTTGCGCCAGTTTTTTTTGCGAGTTCAATTGCCTTTGAAGATGATAAATAACAGGCTTCCTCACTTCTAATAATAGGGTGGTATTTTACTGGAATGTTGTCTCCGTATTTTTTTGTAAATTCTTTTGTATTTTTTTTAATGGTTGCTTCATCTTCACAATGAACAGAAATAATCATTTTTGTTGAAGAGAAGATTTTCTCTAAAACAGCTTCGTTGTCAACCAACATATTTCCTGTAGAGGAGCCTAAAAATAATTTAATTCCGGCAACTTTTTTTGGATCTGTTTTTAACAATTCTTCCAGATTATCATTAGTACCCCCAAACATAAACGAATAGTTTGCATAAGAATCTTTAGCCGCGATTTTAAACTTATCTTCTAATAAATTTTGAGTTGTAGCTTGCGGAACTGTATTCGGCATTTCTATAAAAGTAGTAATTCCGCCAGCGATAGCAGCTTTACTTTCCGAAGCAATATTTGCTTTGTGTGTTAAACCGGGTTCTCTAAAATGTACTTGATCATCAATAAAACCAGGAATTAAATAAGCCCCTTTTGCGTCAATTAGTTGTGTGTTTTCTGTTGCTTTTATGTCTGATGATATTTCTTTTATAATTTCGTTTTCAATAAGTACATCTCCTAAAAAAGTGGTGTTCTCATTTACTATTTTTGCATTTTTTATTAATGTTAATTTCGCCATTTTTTTTAAATATCTATTCTCATATTAACTAAACTCTTTGTAAACCCGAAACGTTCATATGCTTTCATTGCCGTAATATTATTGTCATACACATCTAATCTTAACTCTTTGAGGTTTTTTCCCTTTGCCCAAATTTTTAAGGTTTTTAAAATTAATCCACTAATTTTTTGTCCTCGGAACTGTTTCTTCACATACATAAAACCAATATATCCATGTTGAGGGTTTTTATGATAATGCTTAGAGTTTTCTATTCTTATATAACCAGAGGCCACTAATTCCTTCTTCGAGACGGCAACTATTAAATGAATATGTTTGCTCATAATCATTTCAGGAATATTGTAATAAAACAGAGGGCCTTTATTTAAAAAAGGATCTAAGGGTCTTTCTGCTTTTATAACACCCTGTTCAAATTCTAACAGTGTTTCAAGATCATCTAAAGTAGCTGATCGAATATAGAGTTCACTCATAAGAATCTATTTTGTCAACCCTTTTAATTTCATCTTTATCACTCCGAATAAGGCTTCAGAAACTATATTTTTAGTCATTTTAGAAGTTCCAATAACTCTATCTGTAAAAACCACAGATACTTCCTTGATATTAAAACCATGTTTCCATGCTTTAAATTTCATTTCTATTTGAAAAGCGTATCCGACAAATTTTATTTTTTCTAATTCTATCGTTTCTAGTACTTCTCTTTTCCAACATACAAAACCTGCAGTTGTATCAAAAAGAGGAATTCTAGTTATGAAGCGTACATATTTAGAAGCAAAGTATGAAAGCAATAATCTTTTTATATCCCAATTGACAACGTTTACTTGATTGTTCACGTATCTAGAGCCAACAGAAACATCTCCGCCTTCATTTTTGCAAGCACTGTATAATCGAATCAAATCTTTTGGATTGTGAGAAAAATCCGCGTCCATTTCTATAATATAATCATATTTTTTTGCAATTGCCCATTTAAAACCATGGATATAGGCAATTCCTAAACCGCTTTTACCCTCTCTTTTTTCTAAAAAAAGACGATCAGGGAACTCTAAAATTAAGGCTTCTACTATTTTTGAGGTTCCATCAGGGGAGTTGTCATCGACAACCAAAATATGAAACTCTTTTTTTTCATTGAAAGTAGCTCTGATGATACCTTCTATGTTTTCTTTTTCGTTGTAGGTAGGAATAATGACTAACGCATCTGACATAAATTAATTTTCATGTGGTAAGAAGACAAATATACATTATTTAATTAGTAATTTTGTGTTAATCTTATCAAAACAAATAAACGTGCAAGCAATAGAAAAAACTGTAATTAACACTAATTGGATTACCCTTTTATTTGCATTTTTGCTTGCCTGTGTTTTTCTGTTGAAAGGCATAAGTGCTCCAAAATTAAAAGGAAATGTATCGTCTTTATTACACCCTGGTTTTATTCAAAAAGAAGTAGAGGATAACAGTACTTTTTTCAATCTTTTTCAGAGTGTGATTTTTATTTTTTCGATGTTAGTTTTATCATTATTATTCTATGATATTGGTTTGTATTATGCTTTCTTCGAAGCATCCGGGTTCTACACTTATTTCAAGGTCTTTGGAGGTGTTGTTTCTTATTTTTTAATTAAATGGATGCTAGAATTTTCACTTTCCCTTTTATTTATTATCAAAAAGCAGGTAAAATTCTTTTTAGTTTCTAAGTCTATTTATCTGTATTCTGTTACATTTTTTTTACTGATAATCCTTGTTTTAGCTCAATATTCGCAACTAAATACGGTTTTTTTAATTTATTTTTCAATGTTAATGTTTCTGATTCGTTTTTTAGTACATTTAGCAAGTAATAAAAAGCTGATTTTTAATAAGTTATTTTATTTTATTTTGTACCTTTGCGCGTTCGAAATAGCACCGCTATTTATACTTTTTAAATTGATCTTTTAATTAGAAAAAGAATGCCTATGAAAGTGAAAACCATTTTAGTATCTCAACCAGAACCAAAGACAGAAACCTCCCCTTACTTTGACTTGTCCGATAAACAAAAAGTTAAGATTGATTTTAGGCCTTTCATTCATATTGAAGGCATAACGGTAAAAGAAGTAAGAGGAGAAAAAGTTGATTTAAATAATTTTACTGCTATCATTTTAACAAGTAGAAATGCTGTAGATCATTTCTTTAGAATTGCAGAAGAAATGCGTTTTAAAGTGCCAGATTCAATGAAGTATTTTTGTCAGTCTGAAGCGGTGGCCTATTATTTACAGAAGTATGTGGTTTATAGAAAACGTAAAATTTATGTTGGTGCTAGAACTTTTCCTGATTTGACAAAATTAATTAAGAAGCACAAATCTGAAAATTTTTTATTACCAAGCTCAGACAAATTAAAACCTTTAATACCAAATGAATTAGACAAGTTGGCAATAAAATGGACTCGTCTAGATTTATATAGGACTGTTGTGAGTGATTTGTCTGATTTAGAAAATGTATTTTATGATATTTTAGTGTTTTTTAGTCCTTCAGGAATCGCATCACTGTTAAAGAATTTTCCTAATTTTCAGCAGAAAGAAACAAGAATTGCAGTTTTTGGAAACTCTACAGTCAGAGCAGCAACTGAGGCTGGTTTAAAGTGTGATATTACTGCTCCAACACCAGAAACACCCTCAATGACCATGGCTTTAGATAAGTATATTAAAGTTGTGAATAAAAAATAATTCTTTTGAATTAGATTTAAAAAGATACAAAGAACCCGGACACAATAATGGTCCGGTTTTTTTATGCAAATAATGTTGCAAACGCTTCTTCAATTTTACCAACCAAAATCAATTTAATTTCATGATTTTTAGATGAAATTTTATTGTATTTAGATGCTACAAAAGTTTTATAGCCTAATTTTTCGGCTTCTAAAATTCGTTGATCGATTTTTGAAACGGGTCTTATTTCTCCGGCGAGACCTAATTCTGCAGCAAAACAGACGTTTGGATTGATGGCTATGTCTTGATTGGATGATAAAATAGCCGCAACAACAGCCAAATCTATTGCAGGATCATCAACATGTATACCGCCAGTTATATTTAAAAAAACATCTTTTGCACCTAATTTAAAGCCGGCCCTTTTTTCAAGAACAGCTAAAATCATATGCAATCGTTTAAGATTGTAACCTGTTGTTGAGCGCTGAGGTGTTCCGTATACAGCTGTAGAAACCAAGGATTGAATCTCAATCATTAATGGCCTTATTCCTTCTAAAGTAGAAGCAATTGCAGTTCCACTTAAATCGGCGTCTTTTTTTGAAATTAAAATTTCAGAAGGATTTGATATTTCTCTTAACCCATTAGAAAGCATTTCATAAATACCCAGTTCTGATGTAGCGCCAAATCTATTTTTTTGTGATCGTAAAATTCTGTAGGTATGATTTCTGTCGCCCTCAAATTGTAAAACAACATCGACCATATGTTCTAAGATTTTAGGACCTGCGATGTTTCCCTCTTTGTTGATATGACCAATTAATAAGACGGGAGTTGCCGTTTCTTTTGCAAACTTTATAAGTTCGGCAGCAGTTTCTCTAATTTGAGAAATACTTCCAGGAGAAGCTTCTATTGAGCCTGTGTATAGTGTTTGTATTGAATCAATGACCAAAACTTCCGGTTCAGTTTCTTCAATATTTTTGAAAATTTGTTGTGTGTTGGTTTCTGTAAGAATTAAACAATTTGAATTGATGGCCTTTATTCTTTCTGCGCGCATTTTTATTTGAGACTGACTTTCCTCGCCTGAAACATACAACACTTTTTGTTTGATATTTAAAGCGACTTGCAATAATAAAGTCGATTTACCAATACCAGGCTCTCCCCCTAAAAGTGTAACAGAGCCTTTAACCAACCCCCCTCCTAAAACAGTGTCTAATTCTTTGTTATTAGTCACAACCCTTTCTTCAGGATTCAGCTGAATATCAGCAATTTTTAATGGTTTATTTACAATTTGTTTTGCAGTTCGAGATTGCTTCCAAATTCGTTTTTCTTCCTTTTGAATTACTTCTTCTACAATCGTGTTCCACTCTTTACAAACACCACATTGCCCAACCCATTTTGAATGTTGGGTTCCGCAATTTTGACAGAAGAAAGTTGTTTTGGTTTTTGCCATTGAATTCGTTTGAAAGTATCAAAGTTACAAAGTAATCTTGAGAATCGTCTTTTGAGCTTGAGGAAAACCTAATAATTAGGAGTTCTTATTATAAATAGGTAGAAACAAAAAAGCCAAACCACCAAAAGTGATGATCATAGCTGTTTGTGCCGTCCACATAATCCAACCGAAAGCGGTTGCAGGTTCTGTAGGAACATCAAACAAAGCAAGGGCTCCAGCTACAGCAATTGGATACAATCCAATTCCGCCATTTGTTGCTGCAATAGAAAATCCACCAGCAATGAAGCCAATTAAAATTCCACCCAAAGGAACATCTAAACCTTCAATTGCAGGAATTGTTGCCCAAAACATAGCGATGTACATCGTCCAAATAAATAAGGTATGAAAGATGAAGGACCGTTTTCTTTTCATTTTAAAAATACTAGCAACTCCCTCCACTAAACCAGCAACAAAGGTTTTGATTTTTAATAAAAACCCAGACGTTGCTTTTTTTACAAAAGAAAAAAGAATGAAAGAGCCAATCATTAAAAAAGCCAAAACAATACTAATTTTTGTTGGATTAAAATTCTTTGTTACGAGTTCGTAAATAAAATCAAATTGAACAAAAAGTGTAATAATAATGATGCATAACATCATAATTAAATCTGCAATTCTTTCTGCTACAATAGTACCAAACCCCTTTTCAAAAGGGATGTCTTCATAATTTGTTAAGACAAAGGCTCTAGAGACTTCGCCTGCTCTTGGCAAAGCTAAATTAACTAAATAGCCTATCAAAACTGCTAAAACACTGTTGGTGAATTTTGGTTTAAAGCCCAAAGGTTCCAGCATAAATTTCCATCTATAAGCTCTAGATAAATGACTTAAAACACCAAAAAATAATCCAAGAAATACCCAGCCATAGTTTGCTTTCTTAAAGTACCCTATTAGTACATCAATCGAAATTTTCGAGAGAGAGTACCAGACTAAAAAAACCCCAAGAATAAGAGGTAAAATTGTTTTTAATATTTTTTTTAATGAAAAACTCACTAAGTAAGTGTATTGTTTTTTTCGTTGGGAAAGACCAAAGAAGGTTTGAAGTTTTTGGCTTCTTCAAAATCCATAAAAGCATATACAATAAGGATTAAAACATCATTTACAGCGACTCTTCTTGCTGCGGCACCATTTAACGTAATTTCACCACTACCGCGTGGACCGGGTATGGCATAAGTTTCTAATCGCTCTCCATTATTGTTGTTCACAACTTGAACACGCTCTCCTTCAATAATATTGGCTGCATCCATTAAATCTTCGTCAATGGTAATGCTTCCTATATAATTTAAATCTGCACCTGTTACTTTAACGCGGTGGATTTTAGATTTTACGACTTGTACTAACATGCTGCAAAAATACTATTTTTTTAATTATAAATTCTTTAATCGAATAGTATCAATCAATCTAATTTCTCCTGCAAATACTGCAATAAAAGCACGATAATTTTTGTTAAATTCCTTATTTTTTACAATTTCTAGTGTTTTTTCATCAGCAATTGTAAAATACTCTAGATTTAAAAAAGTGTTTTTTTTAAATTCTTGTTCAACCCATTCAGTTATTTTTAAAGTATTTTCGGTGTTAAATTTTTTACGAACTTGCTTAAGAATTTTATAAATAAAAGGCGCTGAAACTCTTTGCTCTTTTGATAACCTAGTGTTTCTAGAGCTCATAGCCAAACCATCTTTTTCTCTAAAAATAGGGCACCCTTTGATTTTTATCTTTAAACGATGGTTTTTAACCATTTTTTTTATGATTAGTAACTGTTGAAAATCTTTTTCACCAAAATAAGCACTGTTGGGACGAATAATTTCGAAGAAAGTTTTTACGATAGTGGCAACACCGTTAAAATGACCTTGCCTAAATTTACCCTCCATTTGATGTTCTATGCCTTCAAAGTCAAATTTTTCTGATGAAACCTTTGTGTTGTACATTTCTTCTACAGATGGATAGAACAATACATCGCAAGAAGAATTTGCTAATAACCTTGTATCACTTTCTATTTTTTTTGGGTACTTTTCTAAATCTTTGTTATTATCAAATTGTGTAGGGTTTATAAAAATACTGACAACAACAATGTCATTTTTTTTCTTTGCTTGTTTTATTAAAGACAAATGTCCTTCATGAAGAGCTCCCATTGTGGGGACAAAACCAATCGTCTTATTTTTTTTCTTTTGAGTAGTTAAATAAGATTTTATTTCTTGTTTGGTGTTAAAAATTTCCATTCTCAAAAATTAAGTCAAGTCTGCAAACTTACCATTTTAACATGATATTAGCATAAAAATTTGTATTTTTGCGCTTCTTATAAAAGAGTTTGATTTAATGAAGGACAAGAGAATATTATTTGTTTCGTCTGAAGTAGTTCCTTACTTACCCGAAACAGAGTTATCATCAACAGCCTTTAATGCTGCCAAAAACGCACATTCTAAAGGAGTACAGACAAGAATTTTCATGCCAAGGTTTGGTGTAATTAACGAGCGAAGACATCAGTTACACGAAGTAATTCGTTTGTCTGGAATGAACCTAGTAGTTAATGATATGGACATGCCATTGATTATAAAAGTAGCTTCTATTCCTAAAGAAAGGATGCAGGTTTATTTTATAGATAATGAAGAATATTTCAAAAGAAAAGCTGTTTTTTCAGACGAAGATGACAACTTATTTTCAGACAATGACGAACGTGCAATTTTCTTTGCAAAAGGAGTCGTTGAAACTGTAAAAAAGCTTAACTGGGCACCAGATATTATTCATGTTCACGGTTGGATGGCTTCATTGTTGCCTCTTTATTTAAAGGAATTCTACAAAGAAGAACCTTTATTTACTGAGAGCAAAATTATTACCTCTTTATACAACAATAGCTTTGATGGTAACTTAGACGAGGCTCTTGTAGATAAAATAAAGTTTGATAATATAAGTGCTGCAAGAGCGGCAACAATAAAAACACCTAATTTTACAAATATATTAAAAAGTGCCATAGAAAATTCTGATGCGATCATTCACGGAAGTGAAACAATTTCAGATGAATTATCTTCTTTTCTTGAAGAAAAAGAAATGCCAGTTTTAGCCTATCAATCTGAAAACTTAAAGGAAAGTTATTTAAATTTTTATGCTGATTTAATTTCAGCTAATTAATTGCTACATTGTGAAGAAATTTTTAAAAAAAAGCAAATATATTGTTGCTACAATATTGGTGTTTGCAGGTGTTATTTCTTGTGAAAAAGATTTTACAGACATTGGTTCAAGCATCATAAACAATACCGCATTTACAACGAATAGCCTTCTTGTAGATGTAGAATTAGAAAATAGCCCTATCACAAAGATCCCTTCAGGTAATGTTTCTCTCGAGCCAGGAAATTATTTATTAGGCGTTCACGCAAGTACAGAATACGAAAAAATCGAAGCATCTATTATTTCGCAACTTTCAATTAGTTCAAGTCTACAAGTAGTTGATGATGAAAATAAAGATGTATCAAATACAACTGTCGTTACCACAATTGATACTGCTTTTATCAGATTACCCTATCAAGTAACACTGAATAACGATGCTTCTGCGTACACATTAGATTCAATAATTGGTGATTCCTCAAAAGCATTTAATTTAAATGTTTTTCAAACAAGTACTTACTTAAGTGTTCTAGACCCTTCTAATCCAGCCAAACTGAATTCCTTTAGCTCTGATGATGTGTTTGAAAAAGAAACTCCTATCACAGAATTAAATGATCCGTTAAATTTTAAGTTCATACCCAAAGCAACAGACACTTCAATTCTAGTAAAAAGAAGGTTAAGTGATCTCACAGTATCTCGAATAGATACAGTTACTTATACAAATTCTGCCTCTTCAACAGTTCCGATTCCTTTCGCGACAATTCCTTTAAAAGAAGATGTAATTAAGAGATTGTTTTTAGATCAATATGACGCACCTGAATTTGATTCACAAGATGCATTTAATGACTATTTTAGAGGACTTATTCTAGAAGCTACAGGAGACGAAGGATCCTTAATATCTTTTAATTTTAATGGTGTAGTTAAACCTTCTTTAGAAATTTATTATACAAATACAGTTCTTACCGGAGGTGTTATTACTGATAACATTCAGAAAAACGATAGTTTTTTGTTGTCAGGAATAAGAACAAGTACGTATAAAATGGAAGAGAAAATATATCCTGAAAATAATGAAGTTAAACTTCAGGGAGCTGCAGGAAGTGAAGCGACGATTAAACTTTTTGGAGAAGACATAATAGATGAGTTAAGAGATAGAAATTTATTAATAAACGACGCTTCTTTAACCCTTTATATTAATCAATCTAAAGACACTACAGCGTTACCATATCAGCTATTTTTATACAAAAGCGATGAAGGTGCGAATCCTATTTATAGTCAAGTAAAAGATCTTTTTACTGAAGGGCCAGCTATTTTTGGCGGTTTATTAGAAAGAGATAATAATGGTAAAAAAGAAAAATATACTTTTAGAATTACTGATTATGTGTCAGATATTTTAAGCGGGAAAACAGATTATTCTCCATTATTAAGATTGAAGGCAATAAATTCAACAGATTTACAAACAGTTTCAGATACTGTTTATACAAATTACAATTGGAATCCGAAAGCAGTTACAATTTTTAATCATCATATTGAAAATGACTCTAAAAAAGCAGTGCTAAAGATCTCCTACTCAGAGAAAAAAAATTAAAGGAATTGAAAAAAAGTTATTATGTGTGGAATTACAGGATATATAGGCCATAGAGATGCATATCCAATAGTCATAAATGGGTTAAAAAGATTAGAATACCGTGGTTACGATAGTTCTGGAGTAATGCTTTGTAATGGGGAAGAAATTCATCTTTCCAAAACCAAAGGAAAAGTTTCAGATTTAGAAGATATCACGAATAAAGAAGAGTATAGAAAAAAAGGAAAAATAGGAATTGGTCATACCCGTTGGGCTACACATGGCGTGCCAAATAATGTCAATTCTCATCCCCATTTATCGCAGTCCGGAGAATTGGTCATAGTTCATAACGGAATTATCGAAAACTATGGTACCTTGAGAAAAGAGTTAATTTCTAGAGGATATGTTTTTAAAAGTGATACGGATACAGAAGTTCTTATCAACCTCATTGAAGAAATAAAGAAGCAAGAAGGGTGTAAATTAGGCCAAGCAGTTCAATTGGCTTTAAATAATGTTGTTGGTGCTTATGCTATTGCTGTTTTTGACAAGACAAAACCAAATGAAATAGTAGTTGCAAGATTAGGAAGTCCAATCGCAATAGGTGTTGGAAACAATAATGAAGAGTTTTTCATAGCTTCAGATGCCTCACCATTTATAGAGTACACAAAAAATGTTGTGTATTTGGAAGATGAAGAGATGGCTATAATAAAGCTAGGAAGAGAGATTCAAGTAAGAAAAATACTAGATGATTCATCTGTAAAGACGAATATTCAAGAGCTTAAACTAAGTTTAGATCAAATAGAAAAAGGGGGTTACGACCACTTTATGATCAAAGAAATTTACGAGCAACCCAAAGCAATTATAGATACATATAGAGGTAGAATGTTGCCAGATCAGGGCATTATTAAAATGTCAGGAATTGACAATCACCTCCCTAAGTTTTTAAACGCAGAAAGAATTATTATCATTGCTTGTGGTACCTCTTGGCATGCAGGTTTGGTTGGAGAATATCTTATTGAAGAGTTTGCAAGAATACCAGTAGAGGTAGAATATGCGTCAGAGTTTAGGTATAGAAACCCTATCATAACATCAAAAGACGTTGTGATTGCCATTTCTCAATCTGGGGAAACTGCCGATACTTTAGCAGCAATTAAACTAGCAAAATCGAAAGGAGCTTTTGTTTTTGGAGTTTGTAATGTAGTGGGTTCTTCTATTGCCAGAGAAACACACGCAGGGGCATACACCCATGCAGGGCCAGAAATTGGTGTTGCTTCCACAAAAGCTTTTACAACACAGATTACAGTGCTTACTTTAATTTCTTTAAAACTAGCAAAAGAGAAAGGAACTTTGTCAAAACCTACTTTTCATAATTATTTAAGAGCTTTGGCTTTAATTCCTAGTCAAGTAGAACAATTATTGAATATTGATGAAAAAGTAAAGGAAATTGCTGCTGTTTATAAAGATGCTAGAAATTGTTTATACTTAGGAAGGGGATTTAATTTCCCTGTAGCTTTAGAAGGAGCTCTTAAATTAAAAGAGATTTCTTATATTCATGCAGAAGGATATCCTGCAGCAGAAATGAAACACGGTCCAATTGCTTTAATTGATGAGAATATGCCAATTTTTGTAATTGCAACGAGTAAAGGTCATTACGAAAAAGTAGTAAGTAATATTCAGGAAATAAAATCAAGATCTGGTAAGATAATTGCGATTGTAACTGAAGGCGATTCACAGGTTAAAGAAATTGCAGATCACGTGATTGAAATACCAGAAACAGAAGAGGCGTTAACACCTTTGTTAACCACGATTCCTTTTCAATTATTATCGTATCATATAGCGGTACTGTTAGAGAAAAATGTAGACCAACCAAGAAATTTAGCCAAGTCGGTTACCGTGGAGTAAATTTAAGTCACAAATTATATTACCCCTACAAAATACTTGTAAAACCCTCAATATCAATTGAATATATAAGATTGTGGAAATCTAATTACTCGGAATATCATGAGTATTTATTTGATGGAATTTGTAAGCATAAAGAAGACATCCTCACTCCTATTGGTTCTCGTAAGATATCTTAAATCTTTAATGATGAGAGACTAAAAACTACACGAAATACTGAATTTTCAAATTCTAAAGTTTATTCTGTTTATAAAAAGGGAAGGTGAGAGGAACGAATTAACAGAGAGGATATCGTGGAGGTATCCCAAACTAACATTGAGTTATTGAAAAAAATAATAGACACATTCTAGACTAAATAAATTACCTGCTTTACGCTCTAACTCTTTAGAAATTTTCAAAAAAAATAGTGACAGAGGGATGAAATCTCTTATTATCAATGGAGTTTCTTTTTGTTTAGAAACACCATTTCTTTTGAAATATTTTCCTGTAAGTATCCAGATTTTGTTCCATATGACTTTACAAACCTCAACGAACCGATATATTCACACCTGAACAAGTCTCGGGGTAGAGTTTAAGATGGAAAAAAGAAAGAAAATGATGAAGATAATCACCACATCTATATTGGTTGATTTTAAAAAGGAAAAATATTTTTTATTAATTTTAAAACAAAACTGTTAAAAAATTAAATTAAATGAATTTAAGTCTTGTTTTTTGACTAAAATTTTATTAAGTTTATAATAAAATTAAAAACCCTACCTATGAAACGTAAAATTTACACACTTATTTTTTCCTTTTTTATTATTTCCTGTTCCTCTAACAGTGATGATAACAATGACCTGCCTGATAACAATAGCACAAATGCTCTTTTAGTATCAAAAATAACATATAATTATTCTGAAACGCCTGATTATTCATACGAGGAAGAATTCACCTATGATGGAAATAAAATCTCTGAGATTTTAAAGATTACCTATTCAAATGGCTCAGTTTTATCCACGTCAAAAACTTTCTTCGCTTATGAGAATGATTTAATTTCTAGGATAGATTTTTATGATTCTAATAAACTCCTCACCCTTGTAAGAGAATTTAAATATGATTCTCAGTCAAGAATAACAGATATTAATGAGTGTGTTGATGGTAACTGCCCCCAAGAGTGTAATTCTCCTGACGGTAACTGCACCACCACCTACCATTATAGCTCATCTTTTTCATACAATTCTGATGGTTCAGTCTCTTTAATTGAAACGGATAATAATGAAAACAAAGAGTACAAACGGACTCTCAAATTAGACAATCAAGGAAATATTGTTGACATATCTTCTAAGGATGGTGATTGTGAAGTTGAGACTTCACTGGTTTATGATAACAAAAATTCGCCTTTTAAAAATGTCATCGGAGCGAACTTTTTTAATTATCATGATAGCTCATTTTCTGATTCTCCAACAGTTGGTTTTTATAATAACTTATTAAGTTATAAAGACAATTCTATTTGCAATAATATCCCTTATAAATTATATTATTCAAGATTTTTGTATGATTATAATCAAGAGGAATATCCAATAAAAATCGTTCATACTGATACAGATGGATCTGAAGACACAGCTTCAATAGAATATAAGTGACATCTTGAATAAGAATACAATATATTAAATTAAAGGTAGTGATTTTTTATCACCGCCTTTTTTCTTTTAGATATGTCTCGTCCTAAAATAACGATACCCTAAAACAATAGTGTAATGAAAAATACTGATAATACTGGGTATATAAAACCCACCCAAAAAGAGTACTCACTCTCTTTTAAACTTCAAATTGTTCAAGAAATAGAACAAGGTCTTCTGACAAAGAGTCAAACGAAGACTAAATATTCTCCGATATTTTGTGCTTTTAATAAGCGAAATTGTTGTTCTGAAGTTTTAAACTTAAACTGTAACCTTTTTGTTTACGATTTTTGTAATTTGTATCTATATTTGTAATGTTGAGCGTAACACTATTTTAGGACGAGATAAAAAGTAAAAAAAATGATATTTTTAAAAGGATGGTTTTTTATCATGAATTTTTGTGTGATTTCCATCATTCCAAAGCGTTAGAATATCTGTAGCGACACTTGCACCGCTTCCGGCAGCAATAGCAAACTGACTTCTCCAACCAGCAATGGTACCACAACAGTACAATCCTTTTTGTATTAGGTGATTCTTATTAATTAATTGAATTCTTTCTTTTGTAGGATTCGCTTTTTTATGAGGAATTATATAAGATTCTAGCCCTTTTATAGAAAAAGGTTTTGCATAGTTCAAAGCGATGATGACTGTTTTAGAAAAGTAAGTATTTTTATTTGTAGTAATTTGATAACCTTCCTTATCATTTGTAACAGCAATGACCTTTTCATTTTCTATTTGAGAAACTTCTGGGTATAAGTCTGCAAGTTGTTTTTTCCCATCGGTTAAAATATCGCTACCGAACTTTCCAGGAGGCAACCCTAAAACGTTATTAAATAAAGCGTTTTGAAGTTGTGATGCTCTTTGGTGTATGATAATACCAGCTTTTTTGTTTATAGCAAAAGGTTTGCTGAGTCCAGACCCTAAAACCAATGCACATTGCATTCCAGAGACTCCACCGCCAAGAATAAGAACATCAAATTTCATTTAAACAAAAAGCATTTTAATATTAGCTGCAAATAATTTTACGGAAATTGCCAATAAAATTACACCAAATACTTTACGAATAATTTGAATACCGTTTGCACCGATAATTCGCTCAATTTTAGAAGATGTTTTTAAAACAAGGTAGATAAAAACAACATTTAATAAAACGGCAATAATTATATTTTCTATGTAAAATTCTGATCTCAAAGAAAGTAATGTTGTTAAACTTCCCGGTCCAGCAATTAAAGGGAACGCCAAAGGAAAGACTGTAGCGGTAATTGGCTCAGCATTTTCATTGTCTTTGTACAAGGTAATTCCCAATATCATTTCTAAGGCAATGAAAAATAAAATAAACGAACCAGCAACAGCAAAAGAGTTCACATCAATTCCAATTAGGCTCAATAAGCTTTGCCCTAGAAAAAGAAAAATAATCATAATGAAGCCTGCAATTAAGGACGCTTTTTCCGATTGTACCCGACCATATTTTTTTCTTAAATCAATAATAATAGGAATATTTCCAACAATATCTATTACAGCAAATAAAATCATAAAAGCCGTAAAAACCTCTTTAAAATTAAAATTCATAATTTATTTTATTTTTGTAAAATTAGAAAACTTAGTTTACCTAAATGTAAAGTTAAAGAAAAAAATAACACTATTTTTGTAAGATGTTTCAACTAGGAAAAGCGATCGTTTCAGAAGATATTATTGAAAAAGATTTTGTTTGTAATTTATCTGCCTGTAAAGGTGCTTGTTGTGTAGATGGCGAAGCTGGAGCTCCTTTAGATAAAGAAGAGACAGAAATATTAGAAAAAATTTATCCAAAAGTAAAACCTTTTTTAAGAAAAGAAGGTATCGATGTTATTGAAAAAGAAGGGGCTTGGGTAACTAGTGAATGGGGAGAGCTAGAAACTCCCTTAATTAATGGTATAGATTGTGCTTATGTGATTTTTGATGAAAAAAACACAGCACTTTGTGCTATCGAAGAGGCTTATAACTCTGGAGAAATAGCATGGAAAAAACCGATTTCATGTCATTTGTACCCGATAAGAGTGAAAGAGTACAGCGAATTTTCTGCAGTTAATTATCACAAGTGGGAAATTTGTGATGATGCTTGTTCTCTTGGAAAAGAACTACAAGTCCCAGTTTTTAAGTTTGTAAAACAAGCTTTGGTAAGAAAATTTGGACAAGATTGGTACGACGAATTAGAAAAAGTAGCTAAAAATCATTTAAGATAGTGGTAGCTTAATAATAACTTTTGTTCCTAAAGAATTCCTATTCTTATCCTCTAAATCTTTATAAAAAACTGAATAATTGTTTTTTTTATTTTTAACAAAATTTGTTAATCTGTCTTTAGTTAAATTAATGCCAATAGATTTTCTGTTAATGTGTTTTTTGGCTTTTATTTTTGTAGAAGCCTTTCGACCAATTCCATTGTCTTCAATATTAATTAGAACATATTCCGAAGATATTTTCTGAATAAAAATTGTTATTTTTTTTCTTTTTTTACTTGAAGACAATCCGTGCCAAATAGAATTTTCTAAAAAAGGCTGTAGCACCAGAGGGGGTATTTTTATCGTTTCTAAATTTAAAGAAGAATCTGTTTTGACATTAAAACTTATTTCATTGGAAAAACGAATATTTTCTAGACTCAAATAAAGTTTCATTGTTTCTATCTCTTCTTTTAAAGAAGTTTCTTGTAGGTCAGAAGCTTCTAGTATTTTTCGCATGAATTTTGAAAACTTATTTAAGTAAGAGGTTGCCTTTTTTTGGTTATTTTTTATAATATATAATTTAATAGAATTTAAAGCATTAAACATAAAATGAGGATTCATTTGGCTTCTTAATGCATCTTGTTTTAAGGAAAGTACTTTTTTCTCATTTTTCAATCCTTTTTGCTTGTCAATAGAAAATACAACAACAGCAATTAACATAAAAACACTAAAAGCAATAATCCATAAAGTTCTATTTTTTGTGATTTGTAATTGAGCAATCTGATTTTTTTTTGCCAAATCTTTTATTTGATTTTCACTTCGTTGCTTATCGTATTTTGTTATTAATTCGTTGACATAAGCTAAATTGCGTTCATTTAAGGTTTTCGCGTCTTCATCTTTTGCCTTTTTAAAATAAAAATAAGCTTTTTGGTAGTTTTCTTTTTTAGCATATAGAAAAGATAAATTTTCATTTGCTTTAACGATAATGGTATGTATGTTAAATTTAGTTGCAATATTTAAAGCTGTTTCTAAATTCTCTTTTGCAGCCTGTAACTTATTTAAGTTTAATTGAGCTAAGCCCAGTGTGTTGTATGTATTAGAAAGATAATACTTGTCTTTTTCTTTAATTGCTAACTGTAAAACTGTATCTACCGTAGTCAATGCTTGCGTATATTTTTTATCTTTTATCAAAACATTGGCAATACTATAACCGCAGATGATTTTACCAATTTTTGAGTTAATTTGGTTATTGTAATTTAAAGACAGATGATAGTTTTTAAGAGCGGCATCTATATTTCCCAACTCTTCATAAGCATTTCCAATATTTTTATAATTAATTGCAAGTCCAAGTTGATGGTTAAGACTTATTTGTATGACAATAGATTTTTTAAATTCATTAAGGGCTAATTTATATTGCTTTAAAGAGAGATAGATGTTACCAATACTATTTTGAGCGTTGCTAATACTCTGTTTTATATCAATTTTAGGGTTTTTAATATTAATAGCTTTTTCAAGCGCTTCTTGATGATAATTTAATGCATTTCTAACATCATCTTGCCTTCTGTAAACAGAGCCAATGGCATTTAAAATTTTTACTTCAGATATTGTGTCTTTTGTTTTTCTGCTGATTACAAGTGCTTTTTTGTATTTATCAATTGACTTGTCAAAAAGGGAAAGATCTCGAAAGTGCCTTCCTAGCGAATTGTAGCCGTATAATTCTCCTTGAAAATATGAATTTTCTTTACTTTTTTTAACGAGTAATTCTAAAAGTGGTTTGTCTTTTCTTTTTTCAAAAAGAATAGAATCAATAATGTCTAGTGAGGGAATTTTATTTTCAATAAGATATTCTATTTGTAGATTCACTTCTTTTTTTTGAGAAAAAGAAAAGACACTCAAAAACAAAAGAAAAAAAGTAAATATTTTAGTTTTCATAGATTAAAATTTTTCTAAAAACTCACTTTTCTTTTGACGAGAAACGGGTATTTTATGGTTGTCTTCTAGAATTACATAGCCATCGGTCTTAAAGAATTCTTTAACTTTAGTAAGGTTGATAATATAGGAGTTGTGAACTCTAAAGAAAATTTCATTTGGGAGTATAGTATTTATTTCTTTTAGTTTTTTTGTAACAACAATTTTTTTATTATTTGTAGTGTGAAAGGTTGAGTAATTCCCGTCAGAAACGATGTAAAGTATTTCTTTAGATTCTAAAAAAATTAATTTTCCGTCAGTGTTAATTGCAATTTTTTTTGTGTTTAATTTTTCGTTAAAACGCAACAATACTTTTTCTATTTTATTCGAATCTAAAGCTCTAGACCTGTGTTTTTTTACTTTTGCGATAGTTTCTTCTAAATCATCTGAATCTATAGGTTTTAATAAATAATCCAGTGCATCTTTTTTTAATGCCTTGATAGCATATTCATTATATGCTGTTGTAATAACCACAGCAAAATCTCGAAATTTAAGTTTATTTAAAAACTGAAAACCATCCATAGTTGGCATCTCTATGTCTAAAAAAAGACAGTCAATATTATTTTCAGTTAAAAACAATAATGCTTTTTCTGGATTGTTAAAAGTAGCAATTACTTTTATTTGATCACTATAGTTTGACAACTCCCAGGATAAGCTTTGTATTGCTTTTGGTTCATCATCAACGATGACAGATATTAACATAAACAACAATTTAATCAAAAATAACATAATATTTGTGTTTTTGGCATTTTATTTAACAACAAAATACGAGTTGTTCTTTTTTTTTACAATTTATACACTTTTTAGAACCATTTACACAAAAACAGTATTTCACAACCTTATTTTAATATAAATTTGGACAATGTTTGGGAGAATTGTTAACTCCAAGAAAAAGTTAATTGTTTATTGATTATATAACTTCCCTAGGTTAAATAATCTATAATAAAGAGCATCACTTGACGGTGATGCTTTTTTTATCTGTTAATTTTTTAGTTATGAAAAAAAAGGGCATCTCAAAATAATTAGAAAATGCCTCTACTATTCTCACCCAGTTATTACTTGTTTTAGTTCTCTTTGTTCTTTTAAGTTGTTTTAGAATATTGAGCCCTACATAAAGCAGCCGCTATTTTAAATGATCAATTTATAGAGAGGGTAGTTCTGGATTGGGATATTCTTTTTGTAAGAGAAGTCAAAGTCATTCTAAAACTAGAGAAAAAAATCAACTAAAAGTTGTATATTTAATAAATGAAGCGTTCAAATGAAAAGGTCTAGAATAAGTAAAGATTGAAGTTATAAAAGGAATTGAACCCTGTATTGTAAATAAAAATATCACAAACGGGTAATTGAAATAGCGGCATAAACAAAGAAATAATTGTAATTTAGCAATTCATCAAAGACATTGTTTTTAATGTCTTTTGGAGAGGAAAATTCAGATAAATTTTTCGTTAAATCATCAATGGTTTTTCTAAAATAAAAAAATAATTTATCAAATGGAGCTTCATTTGAAACTATGAGGTGGATAGTAGAAAATGCAAAGCCACTAAAAATAAAAGCATCAGGTGGGGGTGAGATTACACAACTACTCTAAAGATGCTAGAGTTAGGTAGATAGAATTGGCACTTCATCTTCTAATGAAATTGTTAAATAAGAAATAAACTTAAATTCAAGATATTATTTTGGAAGACTATTTTGCACATGAGACGGCTGTAATAGCTAAGAATTGTAGTATTGGAAAAGAGACAAAAATTTGGCATTTTAGTCATATTATGTCTAATTGTGTTATTGGTAATCAATGTAATATTGGTCAAAATGTAGTCGTTTCTCCGGAAGTAATTTTAGGGAAAAACGTTAAAGTTCAAAATAATGTTTCTATTTATACAGGTGTAATCTGTGAAGATGATGTTTTTTTGGGGCCTTCTATGGTTTTTACGAATGTAATAAATCCAAGAAGTGCTGTAAAGAGGAATACTGAATATCAAAAAACTCTAGTAAAAAAAGGAGCAAGTATTGGGGCAAATGCAACGATTATTTGTGGGAATACTATTGGAGAGTTCGCTTTTGTAGGTGCCGGAAGTGTGGTAACTAAAGACGTTTTACCTTATGCACTAGTAGTAGGAAATCCTTCCAAACAAATAGGATGGGTAAGTGAATATGGGCATGTTCTAGAATTTAACGAAAACAAAACTGCGATTTGTAAGGAAAGCAATCAAACTTATCAATTAAAAAACAATACAGTTAAAAAATTAGAGGATGATTAAAAAACATGCATTTGTAGTTTTATTAATTCCTTCAATATTTTTTGCCCAACAAGAGAGATACCCAATTTTTGATGTCTGTAAAGGCTCTCAAATTCAATCTTTAAAAGATTGTTTTTATACCACAACAAGAAAATATTTTTTTTCAGAATTTAAGAGTCCTAAAATTCTTAAAAATGAAGGTTATAGCGAAACAGTTAATACTATTTTTGGAGTAACATCAGAAGGAGAGTTTAAGTTGATTTATGTTCATACACCGAATCAAGAAATTAGAAAAGAAGTAAAAAGAGTTTTTTCAGTTTTTCCAAAAATTACTCCCGCCTGGTACAACAATCATCCAGTAGAAATGAAGTTTGAACTTCCAATTAAATTTCCTGTAATTAGTGACTCTGGTGTTTTTAATACAAAGACACTTCTCGACATTAAAAAAGAAAGTTTATTTGATGTTGTAGAAAAAAAAAAGCTAGCAGATTCCACTTTTTTAGAATATAACAGTAAATTAAATATTCCGTTTACGCATAAAAATTATGTTGATTACGAGTTTGCCTTACACAAATCCCACGGAACACATTCGGCATCTAAGCCTTATACGTATAGTCAAATAAGTAAGTATTATAATTTAAGCGAAGAAAAAAAGAAGTTTTTAAAACCATCAAAAAAAACGTGGACGGGAAATAAAATTTGGAATGAACATTTATTACAAGTAAAGAAGGATGATTATTGGTTTACAGTAGATTTTTTATTTGATGTCCAACTCGGAAAAGATAATTCAAATTTAGCTTATACCTACAATAACTCTAGAATTTTAAATATTAATGGAGAGATTTGGGGTAATTTTTCGTTTTCTACGACCTATTATGAAAGTCAAGGCCGGTTTGCAGAATATGTAAATAGTTTTATAACTAATCCTGCAATCAATGTAAGACCAAAAAATTCTGAAGGATTGGTTCCTGGAAGAGGAAAATCTAAGGGGCATAAAATAAATTCTCATGATTACCCTGTTGCAGAATCGTATTTAGCTTTTACACCAAATAAATACATGCAATTTCAATTTGGAAATGGGAAAAATTTTATTGGTGATGGGTATCGGTCTTTTATTTTATCTGACGTCTCTGCTCCCACTACTTATTTAAAAATGAAAGTAGATATTTGGAAAATTCAATATACTAATATTTGGATGTGGAATACAGAGCCTTCAATAAGATCTATTTCAGATTCTAATGAGCATGCAAGAAAATATGTAGCTGCTCATTATCTGAGTGTAAATGTGTCAAACAGATTAAATTTAGGTTTTTTTGAAACAGTTATTTCTAAAGGAGAAAATGGAATAGATGCAGGGTTTTTTAATCCGATTATATTTTACAGATCTTTAGAGTTCAATAGAGGTGAAGATGCAGGAAATGCAATAATTGGTTTGACAGGTAAATATAAATTAACTGACAATGTTTCTCTATATTCGCAATTCATGGTTGATGAGTTTTCACTCGGAAATTTCAGAGATTTGAGTGATTGGAGGCATAAATATGCCTCCCAGTTGGGGGTTAAATATTTTGACGCTTTTAACGTTGAAAATTTATTTTTACAATTTGAATACAATTGTGCTCGCCCCTATACTTTTGCTCATAAATCACCAATCTTAAATTATGGAAATTATAGCCAGCCACTTGGACATTTATGGGGAGCAAACTTTTGGGAAGCAATTGCTATTGGAAGATATAAAAAAGATAGATGGAGTGGTCATGCTAAAATTACCTTAGGAAAAAAGGGTTTTGATTTAGAAGACCAAACGGTAAGTTTTGGTGGAGATATTTATCAATCTTATGAAGATAGACTTACCGATTCAGGGAATGAAATCGCTCAAGGTAATACCGCTCATATATTCATTGCAGATCTACAGGCGGATTATTTAATAAATCCAGCGAATAATACCAACCTATTTGCTAGTTTGTCATATAGAAATTTTTCTATAGAAAATTCTTTGCCAAGCTATACTTCTGGAACAAGTTTATGGTTTACAGTAGGTGTTAGAGCAGATTTATTCAATTGGTATTTCGATTTTTAATTTTTTTTGTAAAAATATATAAGATTATACTTATATTTGTACTGTGATTTTTCTAAAAAATCACATTTTTCTTTTTCATAGCAATTTTTCCCACTCAATCTTTTGAGTGGGTTTTTTAATTTCAAGTCAAAAGCTAGTTAAAAAATGTGGTAAAGTCATAATTATCAAATATCTTTGTAAAAGTATTTTATAGAATGGAAACAACAGTAATTACAGACGATAAAACATCAATGAAAACGATTCTTTTAGACATAAAACAACTTACAAAAGTTGGCTTGTCATTGAGTGTTGTATTTTCTTCTTTAGCAGGATATTTATTGGCGGTAGATGTTGTTAATTATTCCATACTTTTTCTTTTAGCCTTGGGAGGCTTTTTTATGGTTGGTGCTTCAAATGCATTCAATCAAATTATAGAAAAAGATACAGATGCGATTATGAAACGCACAGAGAATAGACCTTTGCCAACAGGGAGAATGTCTGTTAACATAGCTCTTTCAATAGCTCTTTTATTTACGATTCTTGGAATTTCAATTCTATACAGCATAAATCCCAAAACAGCTTTGTTTGGTGCTATTTCTATATTTTTATACACAAGTGTGTATACGCCCTTAAAACCGGTAACACCTTTAGCTGTATTTGTTGGTGCAATACCAGGGGCAATTCCTTTTATGTTAGGTTGGGTGGCAGCTACAAATCAATTTGGGCTAGAAGCAGGTTTTTTATTTATGATTCAATTTTTCTGGCAGTTTCCCCATTTTTGGGCGATTGGTTGGTTGCAATATGAAGAGTATAAGAAAGCTGGTTTTAATATGCTGCCAATGGGAGCAAAAGATAAAGGAGCGGTAAAGCAAATTATCTTATACACTTTAGTTATGATAATCGTATCAATTGCCCCTGTTTTAAAATTGTCAGGAGCATTTTACATCCACCCACTTACAGCTATTATTGTTGGATTACTAGGAGTATTTATGTTATATTTTGCAATAAAATTACATAAAAGCGAAGATAATATTGATGCAAGAAAACTAATGTTAGCAAGTGTTTTATACATTACTGTAGTACAAATTATATATGTAGTAGATAAATTTTTACATTAAGAATGATAGGAGAACAACAATTACAAGAAGAATTAACAACCGCTAAAAAAATATCATTGAAACCCATGTTATGGGTTTCAATGATTAGTATGGTCATGTTTTTTGCAGGATTAACAAGTGCATACGTAATAAGTATGAAAAGAGATGATTGGGTTTCTTTTGATTTGCCCCAAGCATTTTATGTGAGTACTTTTTTAATAGTTGCAAGTAGTATATCGCTATTTTTTTCTCAAAATTTTTTAAAAAATAACAAAAGACAATTATCGTTATTATTTGTTGTTATTACTTTGTTGTTAGGAATTGGATTTGTATGGCAACAATACGTTGGTTTTAATCAATTAAAAAGTATCGGTTTATTTTTCACAGGACCAGAAAGTACAGTGTCTACCTCTTTCATCATAGGCATCACATTTTTACATGTATTACACCTGTTAGCAGGGGTTCTCGTGCTTTTAGTTGTTATTTATAATCATTTTAAATACAAGTACAAATCAGACAATATGCTAGGGTTTGAACTCGGTGCAATTTTCTGGCATTTTGTAGACATACTATGGATTTACCTATTTTTCTTTTTCTATTTTATTAGGTGATGAAAAATAGTTATTTTTGCCGCATAAACTAAGATTTAACAGAATATATATATATGGAAGTAAATATTGCGATACCCTCAGATAGTAAAGAAACTTGGAATGGTGGTGGAGTAAAACCATTTGGAGCAAGTTATGGTAAAATGATGATGTGGTTTTTTATCGTTTCTGATGCTTTAACTTTTTCAGGATTTTTAGCTGCTTACGGCTTAACTCGATTTAAGTTTATCGATTCTTGGCCAATTGCAGACGAAGTGTTTACTCACTTTCCGGGTTTACATGGTGTTCATGCGCCAATGTACTATGTTGCTTTAATGACCTTTATTCTTATTGTTTCTTCTGTAACAATGGTATTAGCTGTAGATGCTGGTCACGAGATGAAACAAAAAAAAGTAGCTTGGTATATGTTTGCTACAATTATTTTTGGAATTATTTTTGTTGGTTCTCAAGCGTGGGAATGGAAAAACTTTATTTCAGGTTCTTACGGTTCTGTTAAAACAGCAGATGGTAAAATTTTACAATTTGTAAAAGAGGGTCATCAAATTGCACTGTCTGATTTCGTTGTTAACAAAAGAACAGATGAAAGAGTTCAACATACTAAATACAATGGCTTGTGGTTTGAGAAAGAAGAAACAATTTCTACTTATTCTATTGCTCAAATCAAAGAAGCATATCAATCCAATTCAGAGATTCAAATACGTTCTGAGCTAATAGATCCTGAAACCAAACAAAAAGTAATTCTTTCTAGAGAAGAAGGACTTGCTCAATTATCGAAAACAAAACTCGTTGTTGAAGGTGCTAATTTGGAAGTAAATGAATATGGAAATACTATTTTTGCTGATTTCTTTTTCTTTATAACAGGATTTCATGGATTTCATGTATTTTCAGGAATAATAATCAATATCATTGTTTTCTTTAATGTAATTATTGGGACTTATGAACGAAGAGGACATTATGAAATGGTAGAAAAAGTAGGATTATATTGGCACTTTGTAGATTTAGTTTGGGTATTTGTATTCACATTCTTCTACTTAGTATAATTATAAAATAGATTAAAATGGCGCACGCACACGAATCAAGTAAAAAAAGAATTTGGATAGTTTTAATAATGCTAACACTTATAACAACTGTTGAGGTTGCTTTAGGGATAGTGAAACCGCCTTATTTACACCTTACAAGTATTTTAGGAACAAGTCCTTTAAATTGGATATTTATCATTTTAACATTAGTAAAAGCGTATTATATTACTTGGGCATTTATGCACATGGAAGGAGAAAAAAAATGGCTAAGACGTTCTGTTGTTTGGACAGCAGTTTTCTTAATCTGCTATTTAGTAACGCTATTGTTAATTGAGGGAGGTTATTTATACAGCACATTAGCACCACTTGTAAAATGGTAATATTAATAAATTAATAAGGTGGTTCTAACCACCTTTTTTTATACAAAGCAATGATGAAGATTACTAAAAAAAGAGTTGTACTATTTTTATTATTTATTTTTCCATTAATTTGTTTTTTAATCTTATCAACCGGAAAAAATAACTTTACCAAATTACCGATTATCAGTAAAAATGTTTTAGATATATCTCTTTTGGATTCAACAAAAACATTAAAAGACAATATTTCTATAGTTTGTTTTTTAGGGAATGATATCAATGAAAACAAAGGAGGTTTTTTTAATCTTAATGAGAAGATTTACAAGAAGTTTATAGCGTATAATAAATTTCAAATAATCGCTATTTACCCCAAAGGAAAAGAACTTCAAGTTCAAGAAATTAAAAAAGAAATAGGGGCATTTACAGACATGGTTAAATGGAATTTTATTAGCGGTTCTAAAGAAGAAATTATCGCTTTACATTCCAGCTTTAATTCAACCGACACGCTCTCTAACCTGTATAGTAATAGCGCTTTTTTAGTTGATAAAAAAGGCGATTTAAGAGGGCGTATTAACGATGAAGACAGAAGCAATGGGAAGCTTTTTGGGTATAATATTAGATCAGTTTCAGAGTTAAATAGTAAAATGAAAGATGATGTTCTTGTCCTTTTTTACGAATATTATGCAGCTTTTAAAGATAAAAACAAGAATAAAGCAGATAGAAAAGAAGTAGGGTTATGAACAAAAAACATTCCTATATAGGTGTTTCTTTTATTATACTTTTGTTTGGGATCTATGTTGTTAGAAATATAGACAGAAGGGTACATCAAAATGACCTTGTTCAAGACGATAGGTTGCATAAAGTTGAGAATAAAACAGGGAGTATGAACAACTTATTTAAATTTAATAAGGTTCCAGTATTTGAGTTTACAAATCAAAATAATATTCAAATTACAACGACAGATTTTAAAGATAAAGTATATGTGGTTGAATTTTTTTTTACTACTTGCCCAACTATTTGCCCTATCATGAATAGCAAGATGCTTGCCCTTCAAAATGAGTTCATCGAAAATTCAAATTTTGGAATTGCATCAATATCAATAACTCCAGAATTTGACACCCCCAAAGTTCTTAAAGAATACGCGGACAGACAAGGTGCAAAACATAAAAACTGGCATTTTTTAACAGGAAAGTCTGAAGAGATTGTTTATGATTTGTCAAACAAAGGATTTAAATTGTATGCGGGAAAAGGGGATGAAAATCACGGTGGTTTTGAACATTCTGGCTTGTTTGCTTTGATTGATAAGGATGGGTATATTAGATCTAGGATGGATGCCTTTGGAAATCCAATTATGTACTATAGAGCTATTGAAGAACAAGGTTTTTCTGATCAAATAAAAGAATTAAAAGAAGACATTAAAATTTTATTAAATGAGTAATTTAGCGAAAGAAAAACAATACAAAAAAATAATTACGGCTTTATCAGTTATAATTCCATTGGCAGTAGCAGGATTATTTGGGGTGAATCTCCAAAAATTAGGGTTTGATATACAGCCATTAACGTTCTTGCCCCCAATTTATGCCACGGTAAATGGTTTAACTGCGATTGTTTTATTAGCAGCAGTTGTCGCAATAAAAAAAGGAAATAAAAAATTACACCAACAGTTAAATACTTTTGCAATTGCCTGTTCATTAGTTTTTCTACTGCTTTATATTGCATACCATATGACCTCTGATTCTACAAAATTTGGAGGCGAAGGTTTTATAAAATACATCTACTATTTTATTTTATTTACTCATATTATTTTATCTATAGTGGTAATTCCGTTCGTGCTAACTACCTATATGAGAGCGAGCTTAGGCAATTTTACAGAGCATAAAAAAATTGCAAAAATTACATTTCCTTTATGGTTATATGTAGCAGTTACAGGTGTAGTAGTATATTTAATGATCTCACCTTATTATGTTTAAAAAAAGTATTTTAGTCTTTTTTTTGTGTGTAATTTTTACATCAAAACTTTCATTTTCACAATGTGCTATGTGCAAAGCTGTTGTTGAAAATGGAGATATTTCTATGGCAGAAGGAGTGAATAATGGAATTACGTATTTAATGGTTTTTCCTTACCTTTTAATAGGTATTTTGTTCTTCGTAATTTACAGATATAAGAAGAAAGCTTCAGGTTAATTTTTGTAAGAGTAAAACGGTGTAACATATTTTACTGCTTGTCGTCTTATTGAAACAATCACAACTTCCAGTTTTTGATTGAATCATACACTAACAAAAATAAATGTTTTGAAAACTAAACTTATATTATTTGCAGTTTTTTTAATTTCTGTAGCGACCTTTTCACAAAAAAAATGGACGCTAAAAGAATGTGTCAATCAAGCTTTAGAAAAAAATATTTCTATTCAGCAAAATAAATTAAGCCTAGAGTTAGTAAAAAAAGATGTAGAAATAGCCAAAGGTAATTTTCTACCAAATTTAAATGCTTCTACAGGTGGAAATTTAAACTTTGGATCTGGTTTTGATTATGTAACTCAGAATAGAGTTACTACTAGCATTTTTGGCGGTTCGATGGGGTTAAGTGCAGGATATACAGTCTTTAATGGTTTCAGAAATACAAATACATACAAACAAGCTCAATTAGGGGTAGCTTCTGGTCTGTTAGATTTGCAAAAAATTGAAAATGACATCACTCTACAAGTTGTTAATGGGTACTTAAACATTCTGTTTGCAAAAGAAAATTTAAATTCGGCTCAAGTTCAATATCTTATCAGTAAAAAACAGATCGAAGCTGCAGAAAGTAGATTTAAGTCAGGAGTTATTGCCAAAGGTGATTTATTAAACACTCAATCTACAGTTGCTACAAATCTTCAAAGTGTTATTTTGCAAGAAAATGCTTTAGACCTAGCGCTATTAAATTTGGCACAATTATTACAAGTACCAATTGAAGACTTTGATATTATACCGATGGAAGTTGATTCTCCATCATCAGACCTATTTTATAAAAGCTCTTCTTCAGTCTACAATAAATCTATTGATAGAATGCCAGAAATTATAAGAGCTAAATTAGCGATAGAAAACGCCGCTTTAAATATAAAAATTTCCGAAAGTTATTTTCTCCCTTCTCTTTCTGCTTCAGCAGGCCTGACTACCAATTATGGTTACAATTTAAAAGCAGGCCCTGACACTCCTTTTTTTTCTCAGTTGGATGATAATTTAGGCTATGGTATTGGCTTCAATTTGAATATTCCAATCTTTAACCGATTTCAAACTAGATATGGGGTAGAAAAGTCTAAGATTACAAAAGAGATTTCTGAGACGAGATTAGAAAGTGAAAAAATACAATTAAAACAGACCATAGAAAAAGCTTTTTTAGACGTGAAATCTGCATTAAAATCGTTTGAATCAGCTAAAATTTCTCTAGAAGCGCAGAAAGAGGCTTTTAAAAATGCTCAAGAAAGATACACCTATGGAGCAATGACTTTGTTTGATTTTGACCAAGTTAGAACACGTTTTGTAAATGCACAAGGAGCAATGATTCGCTCTAAATACGATTATGTTTTTAAAACGAAAGTTTTACAATTTTATTCAGGCGATTTAGTCTTAGATTAAATAAAATAATAGTGTTATTCATGAACCCTTGTAATATTGCAAGGTTTTCTTTTTTGGATACCTTATCTTTGTACAAAATATTTGAAGTTGGCAATTATCCTGAACATAGAAACCACCACAAAAAATTGTTCTGTAAGTCTTGCAAAAAATGGAGAAGTTATTGCAATTAAAGAATTGAATAATGGAAATTATTCTCATGCAGAAGTTTTACATCCCTTTATCTCAGATGTTTTAAAAGAAGCAACGATTAGTTTTACAGAGATTGATGCTATAGCCGTTAGCAAAGGCCCCGGTTCTTATACTGGTCTTAGAATTGGAGTTTCTGCAGCAAAAGGACTCTGTTTCGCTTTAAACAAGCCTTTAATTTCTGTAGATACTTTAACATCTCTTTCTTATTCAATTTCTATTGAAGATGGTTTAATTTTACCAATGTTAGATGCCCGAAGGATGGAGGTGTATTCAGCTATTTTTAACCCTCTAAACGAACAAATAAGAGGTATCAAAGCAGAAATTATAGACTCTACTTCTTTTGCCAACTATTTAGATAGTAAAAAAGTCTATTTTTTGGGGGATGGTGCTAAAAAATGCAAAGAGATCATTACACACAAAAATGCTTTTTTTATCCTTGATAAATTTCCATCAGCTATAGAAATGGCACAATTATCTTATATTAAATATCAAAGAAATGACATTGAAGATCTTGCATATTTTGAACCTTTTTATTTAAAAGATTTCCTTGTCATTCCTGAAAAGAAAAAGAAACCTACTTTTTAAATATTTTTGTAAAAGAACAGTATTCATATAAAATCTATTCCAACTCTATTTTATTTTAAGAATTAGTAGATTATTGTAATGCTGTTATTGAGGATGCACTCCTATTTTATAAACTGTTCATAGATTTAATTTAATATAGGAGTCCTTCAATGTTAATTTAATGTTACCAAATTGTTGCGTAATTGTAAGGATAGTTCTATATTTGTATGGTAGAGTTAATTTTAAAACGAAGAAACATGAAAAAATTACTGACACTTGTTCTTATTTGTATAGCATCAATTGGATATTCTCAAGACACAAAGCCACATTTTGAGGCAGAAGGAGAACTTGTGAAAGCGACCTATTATCATGAGAATGGATCTGTAAGTACCCAAGGGTACTTTAGTAATAAAAAATTAACAGGGGAATGGACTCGTTTTGACTTGGAAGGGAATAAAACCCAAATCGCATATTACGACAATGGTAAAAAAGTAGGAAAGTGGTTTGTTTGGAATAAAGAGTCTTTGAAAGAAATAAATTATTACAACAATACAATTGTTAGCGTAAACTTGTGGAAACACGAAGCGAAATTAGCGGCTAACAACAAATAATTACTCAAACCTAACTATATAGTCATGTTTGACTAAAAATTCCAAAGAATTTAAATTCTTTGGAATTTTTTTATGTTAATTGAAACTATACTATTTTGTTATAAGCCTGTTCTAAAGGAATTTAATTCTTTTATGCAATAGTTTCTATTAATGGTAAAATTTAGACATAGAATCCTTAGGGTTGAGTTAAAACATTCGACTAATCAAACTAATAACGATCAAAAAAAACGTCTAGAGATTCTTCTCTAGACGTTTTTTTGTTTGAAATTTAATATTATTCAACAATTAAAGTAAAAGGAATACTATATTTTACACCTACTGGCTTACCCCTTTGTCTTCCTGGTTTCATTTTAGGCAATTGTTTCATTACCTTTACTACCTCGCTTTTAATTTTTGGGTGAGGAGCTCTTGCCTGAACATTAACAATATTTCCATTTTTATCAATCTTAAAACCAATAAATACTCTTTTTCTACCAGCAGATAAACCCAATTCATTTGGTAAATCAGCATCAAATTTTCTTGAGAAGTGTTTTTGTACTTTTTTACTAAAACATTTTTTTAATTCTTCTTTGTTTCCTTTACAGCCAGGAAATACCGGAACATCTTCAATAATCATGAAACTTACATCTTCTATAACTTCCTCAACCTCTTCAACTTCTATAATTTCTACAGCTTCTGTTTCATCCGTTTCTGTAGATTCAATAATAGTTTCTTCTACTTCTTTTTCATCTTCAACAATTTCAATTTTTTCAGGTGCTGGAGGTGGTGGTGTTTTTGGTTTTACAGGTTCTATTCTTTCAGTAATTACCGTCTCCTCTTCCATTTCTGCAGTCATGTTCGCAGAACCTAAATCTCCAATATTTCTATCATAAGTTTTCTTTTCTATTGCAGCATAAGTTATAAATAGTGCTAAAACTAAACCTATTTGCATAAAAATTTTGCTATAATTTTCTAAGTTCGACTTCGGGTTTTTCTTAATTTCCATTGTAAAGGGTTTTAATAGTTCGCTAATTTAATTAAATTATTGGTTTATACACAAGTCTTCGTATTAATTAACGTCAATTTTTTTCTTAATTTGATTAAAAACAATTAACCCGAAAATAGAACCTAGTGTATTTGCAATTGCATCTTTATAATCACCCGTTCTATAGGTGGTTAGTGTATGTTGAATAACTTCAATAAGTATGCCATAAATTAGACAAGCAAGTACTATGAAATATTTTAGAGATGATTTTTTGTAAAAAGAAAATAACCAAAAAAGGCTTAAAGTGAAGTATGCAAATAAGTGATAAAGTTTGTCAATATTACTAAACCCCGTATCTATTTTAGGTGTTTTTATTAAGCTTAGACAGGAAATAACAATTGTGATAACAAATGCTGCGATAAGAAAAAAATTATCCTTGAATAAGTTCTTCATAAGCCTCTGCGTCTAATAAATTTTCTATTTGTGTGCTATCTGATATTTTAAGTTTAATCATCCAGCCTTTTCCATAAGGATCAGAATTAACAAACTCTGGGTCATCTTCTAGCGCTTCATTAAATTCTATTACTTCTCCAGTTAAAGGCATAAATAAATCGGAAACTGTCTTAACAGCCTCAACAGATCCAAAAACTTCACCTTCTTCAAGGACTTCATCTAAAGTATCTACATCTACATATACGATATCTCCTAATTCTCCCTGCGCAAAGGCTGTAATTCCTATTGTTGCAACAGAATCTTCAATTTTAATCCATTCGTGGTCTTTTGTATACTTTAAATTTGACGGGATATTCATTTTTATGTTTTTTAGTTTCCTCCTAAGTTGTAAATAATATTAAAACCAGCATTAATAGCTTGTCTAGGGAAGGTGGTTGATATAGCGTATTTAGATGTTTGATGATTGTAATAAAAAGAAGCTGTTAAACTACTGCTTAATCTATAATCAGCGGTAAATTTAATAGAAAAAAGTTTTTGACCCCCACTAATTTGATCATTATCTTCATCTACGGATCTAATTTGGGTTAAATTATCCCTCAATGATACATCTGCTCTTAAGTTTACATCTCCTTTTAAGGTTTGTTTTTTTCCTGTAAAACGAGTATTGAACTTCACATCTTTAAAGATGTATCCCATTCCGAAGATGTATTCAGTACCCCTAATATCTGTTAATGTGCTATTGTTAAAGTTCATTGTTAAGGTTCTGTCTCTTTTTACTTCACCTCTTAAAGAGAATGAATTTCTCATTTTCATATCTACTTTAATTAGAGGCGAAAACTCATCAACCAGGGTAACAGCAGAGACTAATAGTTCAGGTTCATAATTATTTGCAATATTACTATTCGCAAATGGATTGCTTCTGTCATGTTGTAAATTATTTGTAAAACTTGAGACAGTATAAGAGGACCTGTATCCGTGAGAAATAACAAAATTACTAAAGTTTTTCTTAAAAAACTTTAACTTCGTTAAACCACTGTATCGCAATGTCCAATTCGGGATTGGAATGTTTCTAAACAAACCGGTATTTACTTTGTCTGGACTTTTACCGGAATATGCAGCCATAAAAGCGGGTAATAAAACTTGTTGGCTGTTTTGCCCAAAACCACTTATAGGAGCTCCATTCTCTAACGCAAGCCTATTGGCAATGAGACCTCTGTAGTCTCTTAAATTCTGAAATAAAACATCTCCATCTTTGAATGCTGTGGAAAGCATAGAATGACTGGTGCTGAAGTTTCCTGTTTCAAAGAAAGGAGTCTCTTCAAATTGAGTATTCCCATCAATAAGATCTAGTTGTTGAGAAATATTTCTTGTTTGAATTTTATTTCCTCTAACGTCAATATTTAAATCCTTAATTGGTTTTAAGGTAAATGTATAATCTAATTTATTGTAATGTGTTTTGCTAAAAGTTTTGTTATAATAGTCATCGCCTTGGTTTCTGGTTACAAACCAACCATTTTCTAAAGCTCTATTTCTAATGTCTACTTGACTACCAAAGGCAAAAGAAGTAGGAGCTCCTCCAAGAAAACCAATGTCTTCAGTATAACCCGGTAATAATTGTCCGTTATTTTCTGAATAACTAATTTTACCTTGTTTAACTGAAGTTACAATATCATACGTTGCTTTTAATATCTTCTTTCCTGTGGATAATTTTTTCTTTTGAGAAATCCTTCTAGAAGCACCTGGAAAACCATTATTTCTTGATCCTTTTGTTTTTTTACGTTGATTTTTAGTCATTAAAAGCCTTTCAAAACGAAGCCCTTTGTAGAAACTATCAAAATTTAAGGTTGTATTAAAATTGTGTGTATTTGCATTCTGAATTGTATTTCCTATGAGCTTTAGAGAAGGAACGTCAATTCCATTTACATTTATTGTGTTTTGAGGTGCCGCTTGCCAATCAAAATCTGCTGTATAGGCATAATCTGCTTTTATAAATTTTAAAAACGGAATTTTATCAATTGGTAAATTATAGGCTGCGTTTAATTTTTGATGATAATGATTTGCTCTTCCCATATTAAAGAAATCATCAAAGACCTGAATTTCTTCATCATTATTAAATGTATCATAAATGTAACTATTAGTTGCATTGAAGTTTAATTTCAATGATTTTGTTAAATCAAAACCAATTGTATAATCCCAATCAAACAAAAAACGGCGTTGTTTTAATTCTGGCTGAGGAGCTAATCCTTCTACTAAATTTCTAGATTGTTGCTCGTTGTAATTTCTATTGATACTAGAGTTAATAGCAAATGTTTTTGGAACAGGGTTGAAGTTAATATCTTTTATTATTTTCCAGTATTTACTTTTTAATATTGAATCACTTTTAAAGAATTCTATGGGTTTAGATTTAAAATTAAAATTATAGGAAGCAGAGGCTCTAACACTTTCTCTAATACGTTTTTTTATATTATAATTTCTTTGAAACTCTTTGTTATGAGCATAAGAGACTGCCAAGTTTTCTACATCGTAAAATTTAGGTTTTTTTGTAGAATTTGGGTTTCTGTTCTTTTTTACATTTGTAAAACTAATACTAGTTCTCTTGGTATAATCCCTAGAAAACTCACTATTGTCGTTTTCACTTAAGGCATCTGCTAATTTTACGTCTTGATATTGAGGGTCGAATTTTGGGTCTATATACTGTTCTCCAACACTATAACTCATTGGCAATTGAATTCCCCATTTTACAGGAGTTAAAACTTTTCCTAAATTTATAGTGGTAGCAACATCATACTGTTTTGTTTCATTTAAACTTCGCTGGTTTACTCTTTCTTCTACATTTCCAAAACCAATTGTAGACATACTTCCCGCTAATGATACATTTGCAATATCAGCAAAATTTGCATCTGCATTCATTACAGCTGCCCAACCACCTTTATTATCGAAACCAGCAGAACGTAATTCATTGAACCAAACCTCTCCACTTATAGGTGAAGGTGTGTTGTTTTTTAGACCTAAAACAATGGTTTTTAATTGCGCTAAAGTTGGGTTTCCTTTTACAGAAATTGTATACAAAATTTCTGGATCTTGTTCTGTAGATGTATACAAATCGGTAATTGAAAAATCGAGTTTATCTCTTTCTAATTTCACTTTTCCAAAAGTTTCTAAAAAAGCATCTAAATTATTTGCTTCTGGCCACAGATCTAAAGCAGATGTGCCATTCAATGAAACTTTTAAAGGCAGCTCAATTTGATAATAATTATCATTTAAATCTGTACCCAATCTTATGATTGCAGAAAAATCATCATCATTAATGGCAAGAGCCCCTTCGTTTTTTTGAAGATGCATAAACATTTTCAAATTCTTAAACCGTCTTAAATCTATGCTGATGTTTTTATAAATTGCTCTTGCTTTATTCGCGGGTAAGTCTTTCACTTTTAGGGTTACAGATTGTTCATTTTGAAGTTGAACAGTAGTACTTCCTTGCAAGCGTTCTCTTTCTATTCCTGGTGGCTGAATGTAACTTCCTTCATTTTGTTCAATACTAACAACACCCACTTCAAAATCTTTTAATTCATCATCATTTAAATCTACTTGATCTATTGATTCATCCAACGTCCTTGTGTAGCGTCTCCAATCTCCACGAACCAAATCTAACTCCCCAAAACGAACTACTACTGGCATTTTAAAGTTTGTTAAAAAGAGTCTTATAAAACGAATGCTGTTAAAGTCTGAAATTCCATTTTTAGGGATTCCACTTCTTATAGGAACTCTGAATTGATACCATCTTGTTTTTTGAGTTGCTCCATTTTCTAAAGTAACATCGGTAGTTTTTTCGTCTACGATAAAATTCTTTCCAACAACCAAGTCATTCCTATTCATAGAAACTTTATACTCGTAGTAACTTTCTACAGTATTCATTGTTTGATCTCTGTTAATATCTTCTACGTCTGGATATGTTGTTGAAGATGTTGGATAGGCTTCTTTAGACTGATTTAAAGTTGGAGAGTTCCCTTCTGTATTGTTATAATTTTTATATCTTGTAATAATAGAAGCATTAGCCGCGTCTAACTCACTACCTCTAAAAAATTGAAAGTTATCTGAGGCAGGATCATTGGGATTTAATTTACTAAAGTTCGTAATTGTAGCGCTATATTTAGAAAACTCTTCAGCATCAGATAAGCCATCAAAACCAACATCTTGGTTCGCTCTTGCTGCATCTTGTTCATTGAAGGAATAAATAATTGAAGGGTTTTTAGGTACTTTACCCCAAGTGGTTTGATCTGTATTTAAATTTCCACCAGTTTCTGGCAATCCATTCTCATACATTTTCCGACTGTCTTTTAAAATATCTTCAGAAACATTTCCTAAATTAATATACATATCACCAATCTGATTTGAGGGATCTGATGGATCTACCCCTTGTGGAAGCCCTTCTTCATTAGTGATGGAGTAATTTTCATAAGGATCCATTACCCAAAATTGAATATATTCAACGTTTGCTTGGTCGAAATTATTTGTCGTTAAAGACCTCATGATACCACCCCAATTTTGTTGCGGATTCTTAAAAGTTCCATCATTTTCAACATCATTATTATTTGTATTGAAATTATATGAACCTCTTTCTGAAGGGAAATACGCTAAATCCAACGTTCTAACTAAAGAGTTTTGAGTGATATCTAATTGAACATTTGGAAATAATTCACTGTAATTAATTTGTCTTGTTTCTGCTCGCGAAAGTTCGTCAGCGTTGATATTAGAAGGGGTGTCTCCGGCCCCATAAAAAATTTGATCAATATTGTACCAAGCTAACTTTCCTCTTTTGTAATTGTAGGACAAATCATCTTGCTCTCCGTTAAAACCAGTAAAAAATTTAGGAGTACTTGCTTCGTGCCAGTCTAAGGGAGATAGTATGCTAATAGGAATTTGAGAGGCTTCAAAATCGTCTATGTAAGAGGTAGCAGCTCCGGTCACATCTATACCACTTGGAGTTCCAGGAAGTAAATAGGCCATATCTGCTCTAACGGATACATTAGAGGGAGCATCTGTGTCTACAAAAGGCAATTTATTTGCCAATTTTGTAAAGAAAGGAACTTCAGCAGAATAATTAATATTAGCTCCAAACATAGTATTGTTTATTGGGTCTGAGCCAAAGTTTACCTTTTGTGTAATCGGTCTTTCATTCACATTTAAAATAGTGGCACCCACTATAAATTTATCAGAGAATTTATGTTCAACATCTACTCCCATAAAAGTTTTTCGTTGTTGATTAAAGACCGCATTATTTTCTGTAGAGACATTTATTGGTGTTCCAGAGGATTGTAACCCCGGATCAATAATTTGTACGCGTCCTAATTGATAATCAACCACATAATCAACACCTTCAACTAGTTGTCTTCCTCCGGCAGTTACTTTTACAGAGCCTCTAGGAACATTAAATGCCCCTATAGGAATACCTCCTGAATTTTCTGATTTAAAATAACCCTTTAAAAAGTATTTATCTTTATTCTGAAAGTTATTTTGGATGTTAATTTTTGTATTTAAATATAATTCTTTGAACAAAAAAGAATCGTCTAGTACTTCATTTAAACCAATATCATTAGAGTTTTGTTTCACTAAATCAATCCCAAAGGGTTCTGGTTCTGGGAAAAAGATAAAACCATTTTGAGAATTAACAGTAATGCCTTCTATATAGTCAAAAAATCCATCAGGAGATCTAAATTGACTCTGATCTAATTGATCTAATTTTAAAATTTGTATGAGTGGTAGATTAGAGATTCCAGTTGTTTTAGCGTTTTGTAAAACATTAGAAGAAATTCCGGTTTGATCATCTCTATATTGAATCTCGAAACGAAAACCATCTTGTGTCAGCGGGAAAGCACCAAGTGCATAGACGTTTTTCATCATTAAACGCCATGTAGGAAAAGATTCTTCTCCACCACTACCATCATCCCTTTTTGTTTTTAAAATTTCACTGCGTAATAATTTTACAGCTAAAGCGTTGGGAGATTGAATTCCATCATTTGAAAATTCACCAACTTTAAAAGAGTTTTTTGTACTTCCTGTGACCCCTCCGGCAACGGTATATTCATAAGCAACGGCCAATACTTCTCCATCATTTAGTCTCCTGTTTAAAGAAATAAAACCTAATTGGTTGTTGATTCTATATTCATTGGCGTCTAATTTTCGTGCATTTTCTAAGACAGAATAATCTGTACCTTCTTCCATATTAAACTCTTGCAATGTACTATTTACTGAAGAGATATTTCTAATTCCACTATTTGTAGTTAATAAAGTCAACAAATTATTAGATTCATTTGTAGGAATATTTCCTCCAGAAGTAAATGGGGGGGTTGTTGGTATTACTTCACCTGTTTGATTTACCAAAACATTATTTTCAGACTCACCAATATCAGCCAAAGCAACGATGCTTCTGAAATCCTCTGTGCTTGAGTTTCTATTTGTAATCCAAACCTCTACTCTAGTAATATTAATTTGACTATTTACTAAGGGGTAGTTTTTAAGAGAGTTTGCATAATTATCTATAAAATATTGTGATAAGAAAAAGTGACGATCATTGTCATAGTCAGTTGCTTTTAACTGAAAAGGTTGTATAGAAGACCCTCCTTCTGCTACTACAGTTTTGCTCTCTGAATTTTGTTGAGAAAAAACAGCGGTTACATTTGTATTTCCAAATTTCAACTCTGTTTTCAAACCAAATAAACTCTGCGCTCCATTGATTAAAGAATTTTTAATAGGCATTGAAATATTACCTGCTTCTATTCCTTGCAAGATGTCATCCTCAGTTGGTGTATACCCTATTTTTACTAAATTTTGAAAATCGAAAGTAGATTGTGTGTCGTAATTTGCGGTAAATTCTAAACGCTCCCCAACTTTAGCTTTGATGCTGGCGTTAATTTGTTGGTCAAAATCAAAGGTAAAACTGCTTCTGTTTTCTTCCGATAATTGAGGGTTTTCTGTATTTTGATAGATAAAGCCTAATTTTAAATTCAAACTACCGGTTGGTGTAAATTTAATGGTATTTCCACCAAAGATAGATTCAAAAAAATCGGAATTCACATAATATGTTGGTAATAAATCTCTTTGCGCTGCTGCTGCACCTTTTTTCTTTGAGTTTGTTGCACTTACTTTATCTTTAAAGTATTGCGTCATGTCTCTTCTTAAACGATATTGCGTATATTCTTTTGGGGAGAGAAACACAGGGGTTCTTGTATGGTAATCTCCAATTTTTTCTAAAATTACATACTTGTTTAAATCCTTATCAAAGATAATTTCTTTCTTTGCTAGATAATCTAAAAAAAGACCACCAGTTTGACTCTTTTTAAAATTGTATTTTAATTGTATACTGTCTTTTTTTACAGTTGTCGAATCATTTTCTTGAATTTTTTGTGCGTACAAAGATGAGTTTGCCAAGAAAGCAAAAACAAGCAATAAAAATATTTTTTTAAAAAAAGGATTCAAATTATTATAAATTCTTTAGCGCTAATTTTATTAAATTTTCAACGGAGGACTCTGGATTTTCTTTTAAAAGCATAGAAATAATTTTTTCGGATTGTTTTTTATTAAAACCTAAAACCTCTAAAGCAGATAACGCTTGATCTTTATTGGTATTGTCTACAAATGTAGAAACTTCATCGATATTAAAAGTTTTCAAAATTTTATCTTTTAAATCGACAATGACTCTTTGTGCTGTCTTTGCTCCAATTCCTTTCACAGATTGTATTAAAGGGATGTTTTCTGATGCTATTGCATGTTGTATTTCTTCAGCGGTCATTGAAGACAACATCGTTCTTGCAATACTTGGCCCAACACCAGAAACAGAAATTAATAATTTAAAAACAGCTCTTTCTGTTTTAGTGATAAAGCCAAAAAGAGTATGTGCATCTTCTCTTATTGATAAATGTGTGTATAAAATTACAGCTTCGTCATCTGGTAAACTAGAAAAAGTATTTAAAGAAATATGAAGTAAATATCCAACACCATTGCAATCTACAACAATTTCAGTTGGATTCTTCTCTACCAATCTTCCTCTAATTTGTGTAATCATATCGGTTTATTTCTTGTTTGTAAAGTAATAATTTTATGGGTTCTTTCTTTTTCCTTTTTCTTGAGCATCTACAGCTGCTAAGGCCGCCATATTTACCATTTCATCAACACTTGCTCCTAACTGTAAAATATGAACAGGCTTACTCAAACCTAAAATTACAGGCCCTATAGATTCTGAGTTATTTAGTTCTTTTAGTAATTTGTAGGTGATGTTTGCAGATTCTAAATTAGGAAAAATTAAGACATTTACTTTTTTACCATTTAATTTCGAAAACGGAAATTCTTTGGCTAGCATTTCTGGATTTAAAGCAAAATCTGCTTGAAGCTCACCATCTACAACTGTTTCTGGAAAATGACGGTGCAAGTAGGAAACCGCATCACTAATTTTTTTAGAAGTTTCTGTATTGGAAGATCCAAAGTTAGAAAAAGAAACCATTGCCATCTTTGGCTTTATTCCAAACATTTTCACAAAATTAGCTGTCATTAGTGCTATTTTAACTAAATCTTTGGCCGTAGGATTTATATTTATAGTGGTGTCTGCTAGAAATAAAGGACCTTGTTTGGTAAGCATTAAATTAGTGGCAGCAATTTTAGAAATTCCTTTGTCTTTTTCAATAAGTTCAAAAATTGGTTTTACAACTGTTGGGTATGGTCTTGAGTATCCTGTAATCAAAGCATCTGCTTCTCCTTCATTGACCATCATAGCAGCAAAATAATTACGTTCTCTCATTAACTTTTTTGCTTCAGAAAAGGTACGTCCTTTACGGCGTCTATTTTTCCAATAAATTTCTCCAAAACGCTCTCTTCGTTCAGTTTCTTCGTCAGTTTTTGGGTCTATAATGGGAATGTTAGCCGTAAATCCGATTTCTTCCATCAATTCTAGAATCACCTCTTTACGTCCCAGTAAAATTGGCTTTCCTAGCTTCTCATCATGAACTCTTTGCGCTGCTTTTAAAACGTCTAAATGATCAGCTTCAGCAAAAATAATACGTTTTTTATTACTTTTTGCTCTATTGTGTAAAAGTCTAATTTCTTTGCTCCCAGAACCAGATCTTTCCATTAATTGTTCTCGATATTTGTCCCAATCTTCAATGGGTTCTAGAGCAACACCAGAATCCATAGCCGCTTTTGCGATTGCTGGAGGAATTTCATAAATTAATCTTGGGTCAAAAGGTTTTGGAATGATGTATTCTCTTCCGTAAGTTAAACTGACTTCGTCATATACAATATTTACCTGTTCAGGGACAGATTTTTTTGCTAAATTGGCTAGGGCATGAACTGCAGCCATTTTCATTTCTTCATTAATTTTAGTAGCTCTAACATCTAAAGCTCCTCTGAAAATAAACGGAAAACCAAGCACATTATTAACTTGGTTAGGATGATCAGATCTTCCTGTTGCCATGATGATATCATTTCTTGTTGCGACTGCAATATCATACTCTATTTCTGGTTCAGGATTTGCCATTGCAAAAACAATAGGATTGTCTCCCATTGATAAAAGCATTTCAGGAGAAACGATATTTCCTTTAGATAATCCGATAAAAACATCTGAATTATGCATTGCTTCTTCGAGCGTCTGAATATCTCGATGCGTTGCAAATTCTGCTTTTTGTGATGTAAGTTTATCTCTATCATTTCTAATAACACCTTTGCTATCGCACATAACAATATTTTCTCTTTTCACACCTAACTTTATGTATAAACGTGTACAAGAAATAGCTGCTGCTCCAGCACCATTTACAACTATTTTTAATTGATTGATGTCTTTTTTTGTAATATCGATCGCGTTTTTTAGGGCAGCTGCAGAGATAATTGCAGTTCCGTGTTGATCATCATGCATCACAGGAATGTCTAATTCTTCTTTCAAGCGTCTTTCAATTTCAAAAGCTTCAGGCGCTTTAATATCTTCTAAATTAATGCCTCCAAAAGTCGGTGCAATTGTCTTTACAGTTTGAATAAAAAGCTCTACGTCAGTGGCATCTACTTCGATATCAAAAACATCTATATCTGCAAATATTTTAAAGAGTAAGCCTTTGCCTTCCATTACTGGTTTTGAGGCATCTGGGCCAATATCACCTAGGCCTAAAACAGCTGTTCCGTTGGTGATTACAGCAACTAAATTCCCCTTGGCAGTATATTTGTAAACGTTTTCTTTCTTTTTGGCAATTTCTAAGCATGGCTCAGCAACCCCGGGAGAATATGCCAATGCTAAGTCATGCTGAGTTGCATACTTTTTAGAAGGTACAACTTCAATTTTACCTGGCTTCGGTTTTGCGTGATATAATAAAGCTTCATGTCTTTTTCTAGAGTTGCTCATAAAAAATTTTTAATTAAAACTAACAAATATACTATTTTCAAGAGAATAGAAAGTGTTTTTGTTTATTTTTAGATCTTTAAAAAATTAGTATTAAAAGTTAATAATGGAGCTTTAAATTTTATTCATAATTTTTTTTAAAAAAAGCACATATTAAATTGTAACAAAACTGTTGTTTGTAAGTCAATTAATAAAAAATCATTCTATGAAAAAAAGTATTTTATGTGTCTTCGTTTTTATTCTTTTACCATTTTCTTTAATAGGACAGGAACAGGAACAGGAACAGGAACAGGGACAGGTAAAAGGAAAAATCACAGATTCTAAAAATCACCCTCTTTCAAATGTTAGTATTTATTTAGACAAATCAATCACCGGTACCACATCGAATAACGATGGAGGCTATGTTTTAAACTTGAGCAAAAAAGGAAATTACATCATTGTTTTTCAATTTTTAGGTTATAAGGCAGTCACTAAAAAGATTGAAATTATTTCTTTTCCATACGAACTAAACATAATATTAGAGGAAGAAAATGTTGTTTTAGACGAAATTTCTATTTCAACAAAAGACAATCCTGCAAACAAAATTATTAGAAATGTAATTGCCAATAAAGATAAAAATACAGATAAGTTAGCAAAATATACTGCTAGTTTTTACTCTCGTGGATTGTCAAAAATTAAAGAGGCTCCAGAGAAAATTCTAGGACAAGGTTTGGGTGACTTTGGAGGTGGCTTAGACGCTACAAGAAGTGGAATTATTTATCTTTCTGAAACCATCTCTGAAATTGCGTATCAAAAAAGACCTAAAAAATTCAAAGAGACAATTACCGCCTCTAAAAGAAGTGGAAAAGATAATGGTGTAAGTTTTAACAGAGCGGAAGATGCCAATTTTAATTTTTATGACAATAATATTGAGTTTGGGAACGATTTAGTTTCACCAATTTCTATAAATGCATTTAGGTATTATCGTTTTAAATTAGAAGGAACTTTTTATGATAAGAACGGAAAACTCATTAACAAAATAAAACTCACTCCCAAAAGTAAAAATGACCCTGTTTTTAGCGGTTCTATTTATATTGTAGAAGACGATTGGGCATTGTATGGTGTAGACGTTTCTGTTACTGGGGCGCAAGTAAATATAGTGGCAATAGATACATTAACACTAAAACAAGACTTTAATTATTCTGAAGATAATAAATCGTGGGTATTAATAAGTCAGTCTTTAACATTTAAAGTCGACTTCTTTGGCTTCAAATTCGATGGAAAATTTTCATATGTATATTCTAATTATAACTTTACACCAGATTTTAGAGAAAATACCTTTTCAAACGAGGTCTTATCTTTTGCCAAAGAAGCAACAAAAAAAGACGCTGTGTATTGGAATGAAATAAGGCCAGTTCCACTAACAATAGAAGAGGTTAAAGATTATAAAATTAAAGACAGTATAAAGATTGTTAGGAAGTCAAAAAAATATCTAGATTCATTAAATAAAATTCAAAATAGCTACAATCTACTTTCACCAATCATGGGATATACATATAAAAATTCTTACGAAAAATGGTCTCTGTCTTTTGATGGTTTAGTTCAAGGTTTAGGTTTTAATTCAGTGCAGGGTTTCAATACTTCTATAGGGACTCGTTTTTTTAAAAATGTAAATGACAAAGGAAAATGGTGGACTGCTGGGGCAAAAATTAATTACGGATTTTCTGAGAAACGACTCAGGCCTACTTTCTTTTTTACTAAAAAATGGAACAACGTTACACGAGCAAAAATGACAATTTCTGGAGGAGTTACAACTCCTCAATTTAATGGGAGAACCCCAATTTCTGTTCTCGATAATTCAATTAGATCTTTATTTCTCAGAGAAAATTATTTAAAAATTTTTGAAAAAGGCTTTGTAAGGATCAATTATTCAGAAGAAATTAAAAATGGAATCTATTTTTCTTCAAACTTAGCGTATGCAAAAAGGAAGCCTCTTTTTAATACTAGTAATTTTTCCTTTGCAAGTCAAAAGAAAAACAATCCTTACACTTCTAACAATCCTGTAAGTCCATTAGATTTTGAAAATGCAGCATTTACTGAGCATGAAATAGCAATACTAAACTTAGGTGTAAAATTTGTTTTTGGTCAGAAATACCTGTCTTATCCTGATTCTAAATTCAATATTGGTAACGAGAAGTTTCCCTCTTTAGGTGTTTATTATAAAAAGACTTTTGGGGCTTCAAGGGGTGCTTTCAATTCAGATTTATTTACGGCAAATTTAAAGCAGGATATACATACAGGAAATTACGGAAAAATAATCTATAATGTTAGAGGAGGCATTTTTTTAAAAAAGAAAAAAATTGCTTTTATGGATTATCTGCAAGCCAACGGGAATCAATTAACTTTTGTTACCAGTAATCAATTAAATAGTTTTGGATTGTTAGAGTATTATAATCTTTACACTAATGATAAATATGCAGAAGCACACATTGAACATGATTTTAAAGGAGCTATTCTGGGTAAAATTCCTCTGATAAATAAGTTGAACTTACATTTAATAGGAGGGTCTAAATTTTTATTCATGGCAGCTCAAAAACCTTACACAGAATATTCTGTAGGAGCAGGCAATATTGGTTTTGGTAAATGGCGTTTTCTAAGAATAGATTATGTACGGTCTAATTTTGGAGGAATTAAAAATGATGGTTTGTTGTTTAGATTAAGTTTGTTTAATTAATTTTGGAACATGAAAATTAAAATACTTTTTTTTGGAATTTCATCTGACTTGGTAGGGCTTTCAAATTTAGATTTTGAGGTCGGTAAGGCTTTAACAGTAAAAAATTTAAAGATTCTATTAAAGAAGAAATATGTTCATTTAAAAAACTTAGATTTCTATGCAATTGCTGTAAATGAAAACTATGCAGTTGATGATTTAGTTTTAAAAGAGAATGATGAAGTTGCTATTATACCTCCGGTAAGCGGAGGTTAAAGACTATCTAAAATATTTTTTATCAATATAAAAAGTGCCAAAAGGTATTATTGAGGCAATTAAAACCATTCCTAAAGCCTTGTAGCTCCAATTCATCTCCTTTTTTAGTGTAACTGCTAAAACTAGATAAAGCATAAAAAGAATTCCGTGAGGCATTCCAAACATTTTTACAAAACTTGGATCGTTTAAAGCATATTTATAATACAGCCCTAAACTCATTAATAGCAAGTAAGAAACTCCTTCTAAAAAACTTATAATTCTAAAAATAATTTTCATTATGCGAAGTATTGAACATTAGATTGTAAAGATACGTTTTGAATTATTATTTTTGCATACCAATGAAGAGAATTTCAATAAAAATTACGTCAGAAAAGTTAGATTTAGAAGAGTGTTACCGTTTTGTAACCGATAATTCTTGCGGTGGAATTTCTGCCTTCATAGGCGTAGTTAGAAATGATACCCAAGGGAAAAAAGTTACTCAATTAGATTTTTCCTCCTACAAGCCAATGGCGATTAAAGAAATGCAGAAAATTGCGATGCTAGCTTTGGATAAGTTTGACATTCAAAAAATAGCGATTCACCACGCTGAGGGGATGCTTCAAGTTGGAGCTATTCCTGTGATTATAACAGCTTCTGCAAAACACAGAAAAGCGGCATTTTTAGCATGTGAATTTGCGATTGATTCACTAAAAGAAACGGTTCCTATTTGGAAAAAAGAATATTTTTCAGACGGTGAAGTTTGGGTGAATGCACACCCGTAAATTATAGTATTGCCTACTATAAGGAAAATTTGCGCATGATTCATAATTGGTGTATTTTTACATCAAAATAAAATTATGGCAAGACAAAGTATTTCATTTACACAACCGAATGACGAATGGTTAAAATCCCAAGTAGATAATCATGAGTATTCAAGTAAAAGTGAGCTTGTAAACGACTTAATCAGACAAGCAAGGAAACAACAAAGACAAATAGATTGGATAGGCTCTAAGCTAGAAAAAGCTGAGAATAGCGGATTTACGATTGACAGCAAAGAACAGATCTTGGTTCAGTCAAAATCGTTACTTAATGGCTAAATATAAGCTGAGTAATACTGCTAAAGAAGACCTTATTAAAATTCATCATTTTGGAGTTAAGAAATTTGGAATGACACAAGCGGATAAATATTTCGAATCATTTTTCGACTACTTTGAAATCATTGCTGAAAGACCATTCTCTTTTGAATCAGTTGATTTTATAAAAACCGACTATAGACGTTGTCCTTGTGGATCGGATAATATATATTACAGAGTGAATAATGACATTGTGGAAATTATTAGTATAATTGGACGCCAGGATTTAAAAAACATACTCTAGATAATAAGTATAAGCTTGTGGTTTGGCTGACAATTCACAAATTGTCTACCTCCCACACTAATCTTATACAAAACCGATTCTTTTAGAAGCTTGTATTTGTTTTAAATTCAACCGAATTGCGAGTGTGAATAAATTCTGTAATTATTGTTTTTTGTAGAACTAACGAATACTTAATTTGCTAAATACTGAGACCAACCTTAAGATGAAGAACTATTGATCTTGACTGCTGACCGACTTTGTAGCCATAAATAAAATTGGAGTCCAAACAAAATTGCACCAGACAACAAATGAATGGCTTGCGTTCCAATAGGAAATTCTGCGTAATACATTAAAATTCCTGATATGGCCTCAATAAAAATTAAGAAAACAATCCAATTTACAAGATTGTAGCCCAAATTTTTTATTTGATTTAGATAAAACATTGCAAAGTTCACTAATACGATAGCAATGGTAAAAGACCTATGAAAATAAAACTTGAAACTTGGATTCATCAAACTGTAATTTTTGTTTTCAAACCCAAAAAGTTTTACTTGTTCGTCTATGAACTGTCTTACCTGAGTGCCCATTGCAATCTGAACTAACGAAAAAATTAAAGAAACGATGAGCAGTTTGTTAAACCCAGAAGTAAATTTAAAAACCTTTTTTTTGGGAGAAATAATAAATTTCAATTGTAATGATAGTGCAATAATAATTAACCCAACAACCATGTGAATCGTTATTATGGCAGGGGTTAGGTTAGAGTCTACTACAGTTTTTCCTAACCATGCTTCAAACAACATCAAGAAGAAAGCAGTAAAAGCTAGTAATGGTATTTTTTTGTTTTCTTTCCAGAATTTTGATGCACCATAGATAAGGAATAAAAAGACAAATCCTGCTAGAACAGAGACTAGTCTATTGATATATTCTGTCCAAGTATGGTATTTATTAAATTTCGAGTAATCATGTTTGGTGTAGTTTGTCCAATTTTCTTCATTAAATTCTGAAGATGTTTTGATGTCGTTTTCAGCAACAAATAAAAGCTCATTTTTTACAATAATGAAACCTTTTTCAAATTCGGTATTGGGTTTCCAAGTAATTTGTTCTTCAGAAGTTGGTGGAATATAATATCCAAAACATTTTGGCCAATCAGGACATCCCATTCCAGATCCTGTCATTCTAACAATAGCGCCAGCCAAAAAAATCAAATACAGAGAAATAACAGTAATTTGTACAATTCTTGGAAATTGATGTTTCATTTGAAATGAATTTTCTGTAAAAATACGACAAAAAAAAGTCGCTTTAAAAAAAATAAGCGACTTGTTTCGTTGTAAAAAGTTAAAAAATAGTGCTTAGAGAACTCTAACGTCTACTGCATTTAAACCCTTTCTACCTTCTTTTAGATCAAATTCTACTACATCGCCTTCTCTAATCTCATCTACTAATCCTGATACGTGCACAAAATACTCTGTGTTTGAATCATCTTCTGTTACAAATCCAAATCCTTTAGATTCGTTGAAGAATTTTACTGTTCCTTTTTTCACTATAATAAAAATAAATGTTAATAATACAACAAATATAAGGCTATTATTAATTGTTTTTACAGAAGTTTTGTTTTTAAAATTCGCATACAAAATTATCTATGAAAAAATGGGTGTTGAAAAAAAGGAGATCCCAATAATAATTTGTAATATTTCTTTTTTGAGGGATGTTTTAAGAATGTCAATGAAAATAGTAGTTGACACGATTTTTTAATTTTAAATAACTCATAAACAGCACTTTAGTAAATATTTTTTTTAGCCTTAAAAGTGTAAAAATTTCAATTTTGTTAAAAACTTCAACGATTTGTGGATAACTATGGCTTTCATTATGGAACAAAAAATTTGATATTTGTGGAGATCGTTTTCAACGGTCAAATTATGTCCAACAACACTCAAATTTTTAAATAATGTCCAAACAAGAGCCAATTTTACAGCCAAATGATAACCGATTTGTCATTTTTCCTATTCAACATGACGATTTATGGGAATGGTACAAAAAGCAACAAGCTTGTATCTGGACTGCTGAAGAAATTGATTTATCAGAAGATGTTTTAGATTGGAACAAAAAACTAACAGAAGACGAGCGTTATTTTATAAAACATATATTAGCCTTTTTTGCTGCATCAGATGGTATCGTAAATGAAAACCTTGCAGAAAACTTTGTAAATGAAGTTCAATACTCTGAAGCAAAATTTTTCTATGGTTTTCAAATCATGATGGAAAATGTTCATTCAGAGACCTATTCTCTATTAATTGATACCTACGTAAAAAACGAAGAGGAAAAAGATCAGTTATTTAGGGCAATTGAGGTTTTTCCGGCAATTAAGAAAAAAGCAGACTGGGCTTTAAAATGGATTGATTCAGATTCTTTTGCTGAAAGATTAATTGCATTTGCAGCGGTAGAGGGCATTTTCTTTTCTGGTGCATTTTGTTCTATTTTCTGGCTAAAGAAAAGAGGATTGTTACCAGGATTAACCTTTTCTAACGAATTAATTTCTCGAGATGAAGGATTGCATTGTGATTTTGCTGTTCATTTACACAACCATCACATTATAAATAAAGTCCCAAAAGAAAGAATTAAAGAAATCATTGTTGATGCGTTAAATATTGAGCGTGAATTTGTTACGGAGTCATTACCTGTAAGCTTAATAGGAATGAACGCTAGATTAATGACACAATATTTAGAATTTGTAACCGATAGATTGTTGGGTGAATTTAATTGTGAGAAAGAATACAATGTTTCAAATCCTTTTGACTTTATGGAAATGATTTCATTAGAGGGAAAAACCAATTTCTTCGAGAAAAGAGTTTCAGAATACCAAAAAGCAGGAGTTAAATCAGGAGGAACAGGTAGTATTAGTTTCGATTCAGATTTCTAGTGTTTATATACACATAAACACTTCCCAATAAATAAAAGTAAAAAAAAGTGAGCCAAAAATGGGATTTTTGGCGACTTTATCAACCAAATAAAACCTATAAATTCATGTTTGTATTAAAAAGAGACGGCAAAAAAGAGCCGGTGATGTTCGATAAAATCACGGCTAGAGTTAAGAAAATGTGTTACGGATTAAACAAAATTGTTGATCCTGTAAAAGTTGCCATGCGTGTGATCGAAGGTTTGTATGATGGTGTAACAACTTCAGAATTAGATAATTTAGCAGCAGAAACTGCAGCGACAATGACCACAGCACATCCCGACTATGCAAAATTAGCAGCAAGAATTGCCGTTTCTAATCTTCATAAAAATACAAAGAAATCATTCTCAGAAACAATGGATGATTTATACTACTATGTAAATCCCCGCACGAATAAAAAAGCACCATTGTTAGCAGATGATGTTTATGAGATTGTTAAAGCAAATGCAGAAAAATTAGATTCTACGATTATTTACAATAGAGATTTTAATTACGATTATTTTGGTTTTAAAACATTAGAACGTTCCTACTTGTTAAAGTTGAATGGTCAGATTGTAGAACGTCCACAACATATGTTAATGCGAGTTTCTCTTGGGATTCATAAAAATGATATTGACGAAGCGATTGCAACTTATGAGCTAATGAGTAAAAAATATTTTACGCATGCTACCCCAACCTTATTCAATGCCGGTACTCCAAAGCCACAGATGTCTTCCTGTTTTTTATTACAAATGCAAGATGATAGTATCGAAGGTATCTACGATACATTAAAGCAAACAGCAAAAATATCCCAATCTGCAGGAGGTATTGGTTTATCATTACACAACATTAGAGCTACAGGATCTTACATTGCAGGAACAAATGGAACCTCTAATGGTATTGTGCCAATGTTAAAAGTATTTAATGATACTGCACGTTATGTAGACCAAGGTGGAGGTAAACGGAAAGGCTCTTTCGCGATGTATTTAGAACCTTGGCATGCAGATATTTTTGATTTTTTGGATTTGAAGAAAAATCATGGTAAAGAAGAAATGCGTGCAAGGGATTTATTTTATGCAATGTGGGTTTCAGATTTATTCATGAGTCGTGTACAAGAAGATGCAGAATGGACCTTGATGTGTCCTCATGAATGTCCGCACTTATACGATACACACGGCGAAGAATTTGAGCGTTTGTATACAGGTTATGAGGCAGCAGGAAAAGGAAGAAAAACGATTAAAGCCCGTGAACTGTGGGAAAAAATACTAGAATCTCAAATTGAAACAGGAACTCCCTATATGTTGTATAAAGATGCAGCAAATAGAAAATCGAATCAAAAAAATTTAGGGACCATTCGTTCTTCGAACCTATGTACAGAAATCATGGAATACACGGCAAAAGATGAAGTTGCTGTTTGTAACTTAGCTTCTATTGCACTTCCAATGTTTGTCTCAGAAAATGAAAAAGGCGAGAAATTTTTCAACCATAAAAAATTATTTGATGTTACTAAAAAAGTAACACGTAATCTAGACACAGTGATAGACATGAACTACTATCCTGTAAAAGAAGCTGAAAATTCTAACTTTAGACACAGACCTGTAGGGTTGGGAATTCAAGGTTTAGCAGATGCTTTTATCATGCTTCGCCTACCTTTTACTTCTGATGAAGCTAAAAAATTAAATCAAGAAATTTTTGAAACGATCTATTTTGCTGCGGTTACCTCTTCTATGGAAATTGCAAAGGCAAAAGAGCCGTATTCTACGTTTAAAGGTTCTCCTATGTCAGAAGGAGAATTTCAGTTTAATATGTGGGGAATTAAAGATGATGAGTTGAGTGGAAATTGGGATTGGGTAAAATTACGCAAACAAGTTATGAAACACGGGGTAAGAAACTCTTTATTAGTAGCTCCAATGCCAACAGCATCAACCTCTCAGATTTTAGGAAATAATGAAGCATTTGAGCCATACACTTCTAATATTTATACAAGAAGAGTATTGTCTGGCGAATTTATTGTTGTAAACAAACACTTATTAGAAGACTTAGTTGAGCTTAACTTGTGGGATAACAATATGAAAGAAGATATTATGCGTGCAAACGGTTCTATTCAACACGTAGAAGCGATTCCAGCAAAATTAAGAGAATTATACAAAACAGTTTGGGAAATGAGTATGAAAGATATCATAGATATGGCTCGTCATAGAGGTTATTTTATCGATCAATCTCAATCGTTAAACTTGTTTATGAAAGATCCAGATTATGCAAAATTAACATCAATGCATTTCTATGCTTGGAAATCGGGCTTAAAAACAGGAATGTACTATCTAAGAACAAAATCTGCAGTGAATGCAATTCAGTTTACAGTTTCTAAAGAGAAAAAAGCTGCTGTAATTGAAGATGAAAAGCCAATGACTCCTGAAGAATTTAAAGCAATGGTAGATGCTTCTAAAAACGGAGCACCAGACGATGACTGTTTAATGTGTGGTTCTTAGAGACTAAAATGGTAATTAAGCCAAGAGATAAATCTATAAAATTAAAAGTTTGAAAAAAGAGAAGTAGAAATGCTTCTCTTTTTTTGTAATTTCGTTTCACTTGCCATTAGAATAAAGGTAAGAATTCAATAATAAAAACACTGAACTACTCTTAATGTAGGGGCAGTGTCATCAAATTTAACAAATATGAATTGGGAACAACTTCTTTCTTTAAAACGCTTCGGTGATACTCAAAAGCGCACAAGAGTTGCGCAAGACGAAACACGTTTGGGCTTTGATGTAGATTTTGATAGAATCATATTTTCATCAGCATTTAGAAGTTTACAAGACAAGACACAGGTAATTCCTTTATCCGAAATAGATTTTGTGCACACCCGTTTAACACATAGTCTAGAGGTATCTGTAGTTGGAAGAACATTAGGGAGGAGAGTTGGTCAAATTTTACTTGATCGTCATCCAAATTTAAAAAAACTTGGATATACATTTAATGATTTTGGTGCAATTGTAGCAGCTGCATCTGTAACTCATGATATCGGAAATCCGCCTTTTGGGCATTCTGGAGAAAAAGCAATTGGAGAGTATTTTAAAACTGGAAAAGGAATAAAATATAAGGGAGAGCTAACAGAAAAAGAATACCAAGATCTAATCGATTTTGAAGGAAATGCAAACGGATTTAAGATTTTAACAGAAAGTAGAGAAGGAATTTTTGGCGGATTAAGATTGTCATATGCTACTTTGGGTGCTTTTGTGAAATATCCAAAAGAGAGTCTTCCCAAAAAACCAACAAAACACATTGTAGATAAAAAGTATGGCTTTTTTCAGTCAGAAAAAGATTCGTTTTTAGAGGTAGCTACAGAGCTAGGTTTAAAAGAAAAATCGACGACAGGCAATCTCTCTTTTTATCGTCACCCACTCGCTTATTTAGTAGAAGCAGCAGATGATATTTGTTATACAATTATCGATTTTGAAGACGGAATTAATTTGGGTCTAATTGAGGAAGAATTTGCTTTAGAATATATGATTAAGCTGGTTAAAGATACGATTGATATTAAAAAATACCATTCATTGCAGCATAAAACAGACAGAGTAAGTTATTTGCGCGCTTTGGCAATTGGAGTTTTAATAAATGAAGCTGTTGCTATTTTCTTAGAAAATGAAGCACTTATTTTAAACGGTACATTTGAGAAATCTTTGTTAGACAAGTGTAAATATGAAGCACAGATTAATGATATTCTTAAAACAAGTGTAGATAAAATTTACAAAAGTACAGAAGTTGTAGAAAAAGAAGTTGCTGGTTATCGAATCATAGCAGACTTGTTAGATGTTTTTGTAACAGCTTTAAATCATAAGTTTAATGGAGAACAGTCAAATTTTGATAAATTAGTATTGAATTTATTACCTAATGAATACCAGATAGAAACAGCAAATTTATATGATAGAATTTTACAAATATGTAGTTATGTTTCAAGAATGTCCGACAGTTCCGCAATACGAATGCACAAAAAATTAACTGGAAATATAATTTAAGATTAAAACAGTAAATTTGAGATGATATTTTTGAAAAATTCAGACAACGAAAAAGCATCTAAACCAATTTTTTCTTGAAGTTTTACAATATTACCATGTGCAATAAAAACGTCAGGGATACCCAATACTTTTATTGGGATATGATAATTCTTTATTGCTGAAAACTCTAAAATAGCACTTCCAAATCCCCCTTTTACTGTTCCGTCTTCAACGGTAATTATCGTTTGATGTTTTTCAAAAATTTGATGTAGTAATTTTTCATCCAAAGGTTTTACAAAACGCATATCAAAATGTGATATTTCAGACGAATTCTCCATTAAATCAATTGCCTCAGAAATATTTTTAGCAACGGTTCCAATAGATAAAACTGCTATTTTAGTTCCTTTTTTTAATGGAACTCCTTTCCCAATTTCAATTTTTTCATAAGGTTGTTCCCAATCGATAATACTACCAGTTCCTCTTGGGTATCGAATGGCAATCGGATTTTTTAATCCTAATTGTGCGCTATATAAAATGTTCCGCAATTCAATTTCATTACTGGGCGCAAAAATAATAATGTTTGGAATACATCTTAAGTAGGCAATATCAAAAACGCCATGATGTGTAGGGCCATCTTCACCTACTAAGCCAGCTCTATCTATACAAAAAATAACCGGTAAATTTTGCAAAGCAACATCATGAATTACTTGGTCATAAGCACGTTGTAAAAACGTAGCGTAAATATTACAAAAAGGGATTAAGCCTTGCGTTGCCATTCCTGCAGCTAAAGTTACTGCATGTTGTTCTGCAATACCAACATCAAAAGTTCTTTTTGGGAATTTTTGTAGCATAAATTTCAAAGAACTTCCTGTTAACATTGCCGGTGTAATTCCAACAATTTTATCATTTTGTTCTGCTAACTCAACAATAGTTTTTCCAAAAACATCTTGGTATTTGGTAAATAAACTCCCTTCTTTTTTTATTCTTTCTCCAGAAGTTTTGTCGAATTTCCCTGGTGCATGATATGTTACTTGGTCTTCTTCAGCTTGCCGTAAACCCTTGCCTTTTGTAGTAATTACATGTAAGAATTTAGGACCTTTTACAGACTTTAAACGTTCTAGTTCTGAGATTACTTTTGGTAAATTATGACCATCTATTGGTCCAGAATAATCAAAGTTTAAAGCTTTGATAATATTGTTTTGTGCTGCTAGTCTTTTATTTGTTTTCACCTTTGTTAAATACTCTTTTAAAGCACCAACAGAAGGATCAATACCGATTGCATTATCGTTTAAAATAATGAGCAAATTTGCATTAGAAACTCCTGCATGATTCAACGCTTCAAAAGCCATTCCACTTGCAATAGAAGCATCACCAATAACGGCAATATGTTGTTTTTCTGTTTCCCCTTTTAAGTTAGATGCAATTGCCATACCTAGCGCAGCAGAAATAGAAGTTGAAGAATGCCCTACGCCGAAAGCATCATATTCACTTTCTTTTTTTGATGGAAAGCCGGCAATTCCTCCAAATTGCCTATTGGTATGAAAAATATCTTTTCTTCCTGTTAAAATTTTATGGCCATACGCTTGATGTCCAACATCCCAAACCAATAAATCATTTGGGGTGTCAAATAAATAATGAAGCGCAATGGTGAGTTCTACAACACCTAAGCTAGCTCCTAGATGGCCTTGTTTTGTAGATACAATATCAATAATAAAATCACGTAGTTCTTTGGCTAATTGTGGTAATTGTTCTCGATTTAATTTTCTTAAATCTGATGGATTTGATATGTTGTCTAACAAATTTTTCATGTCTTCGAAAAAAAAATACAATATATATTTGTGTCCTTAAAGCGGACTATTAAGAAATGCAAATTTATCGTAAAATAATTACTTAAATTTACATAATTGATATATAATATATGATTCAACCTTTTGACGATGTTTATTTTATGAAAAAAGCCTTACAGGAAGCAGAAAATGCGTTCGATAAAGGTGAAGTCCCTGTAGGAGCAATTATCGTATTTAAAGATCAAATTATTGCAAGAGCTCATAATTTAACAGAAACTTTAAACGATGTAACTGCACATGCAGAAATGCAAGCTTTTACCGCTGCTGCAGATTTTTTAGGAGGAAAATACTTAAAAGACTGTATTTTGTATGTTACTTTAGAACCCTGCCAAATGTGTGCAGGTGCAAGTTATTGGGCACAAATTGGTAAAATCGTTTATGGTGCGTCAGAACCAGAAAGAGGTTTTAAAAAGTTAAAAAGTACCTTACACCCTAAAACAAAAGTAGTTGCGGGAATTTTAGAAAATGAGTGTTCTCACCTATTAAAACGTTTTTTTGTTGAAAAACGAAATCTGAATTAATTTTGTAAATTCTTTAGAGTAGGGAGGTGTTTTCTTTTTACAAAAGAGTTAAAAGTATGCTTTATACTTTTTTGATCACGTTCGTGACAATTCCCCAAATCACAAAATCATTTTCTTCTGTAATATTTATAATAGGATAATTAGGGTTTTCTGGTTGTAGCCAAACGTCACTTTTTTCTACACGTAGTCGTTTTACTGTAAATTCGCCATCTAAAAAGCAGACCGCAATTTTGTTGTTTGTAGGCTCTAAACTTCTATCAATAACCAATAAGTCGTTATCATCTAAACCAGCATCAATCATCGATTGCCCTTTCACTTTGGCAAAAAACGTAGCGTCTTTATTCTGAATCAATTCATCATCTAAAGAAATTCTTGTTTCTCTAAAATCATCTGCAGGTGATGGAAATCCAGCAGAAATACCAACATCAACTAAAACAGCTCCATTTCCAGAAGATGTTTTTGGAGTAAAAAAAGTAAGTGTCTTAGATGTTATCATTTGCATGCAAATTATAACTTTTATTTAGATATTAATAATATTATTTTACAATTATTACATCGTTAATATTGGTGGTAAATTTAGCAGACAATCTTTCTTGACGCATTTTCCAAGTATGTTTTAAATCCTGATTTCCTAACTTAATTTTATCTGCTTTAAATTTTTTATTTAAGGCGTCTATAGCTACCATTAAGGGTTTGTGTTTTGGATTTTCACGTGTAAATAAATTTAACTGGAAATTGTCATTTGGGACTAAGCCAGTTACGATAACACCTGCTCTTTTGTATTTTATTCCAGGTTTAAAAATTGATTTTACACCAGCTACAGCGGCATTAGAAATAGTTAATGTAGAATCTGTTGGATGCGAAAAAATTACAGTTTTACTTTCTCTATGTTGCGCTGCATCTGTTTTGTGCCTGTCGCTTGAAAGTTGTACAATTAGCATGTGGCAGCTCGATTCCTGTTTTCGTAATTTTTCGGCACACCTTGTTGCAAATGTTGAAATACGCTCTTTAATATTTTCAATATCACTGTAGGTTTCTTTAAAACTACGGGTGGTTGCAATCATTTTTTTTGAAGAAACGACCTCCATTGGTATTTTAGAAATACCTTGTAAGTCTTTCTGCAGTCTCCACGCTACAATAGAAAAATTTTTTAGTACCCAGTCACTTGGTAATTGTGTAAAATCCCAAGCAGTGAAACAGCCTTTGTCTTGCAATCGTTTTTTTAAACGACTTCCAATTCCCCATACATTTCCAATTTTAGTCCATTTTAAGGCTTTAATTCTCTTCTCTTCAGAATCGATTATGCAGATTCCTTTGGATTGTTTTAAGTTAGAACGTGCAATCTTATTGGCAACTTTACACAGTGCTTTTGTAGGTGCAATACCTACACAAGTTGGTATGCCTGTCCATTTCAAAACCCTACTTCTCATCTTTGTTCCGTATTCATAGAGATTGTAGTTCTCAAAACCGTCTAGTTTCAAAAAAGACTCATCAATAGAATAGACTTCTACTTCTGGAGAAAAATCTGCTAAAATATTCATGACTCTTGCACTCATGTCACCATACAAAGGATAGTTAGAAGACAAAACTGTAATATTCTTTTCTTTACAAAACTGTTCCCATTTAAAAATTGGTGCACCAAAAGGAAGTTCTAATTTCTTAGCTTCATCACTCATAGAAATGACACAACCATCATTATTGCTTAAAATAGCAACTGGTTTTTGCTGTAAATTCGGATTAAAAACCCGTTCACAAGAGGCATAAAAGTTATTACAATCTATAAGTGCAAACATGCTATAAAAGTATCAAAAAATAGCAGGCAAAATGAAGTTGTTAATATCTTATTATGTAAAAAAATCTTTTTTATCGTAGCATTATTTGACCATAAGCACTCTTTAATTTCTTAATTACAGCCCCTATTTCTATTTCATTTAAATGTCCAAAACCAAAACGAATAGCACACGTCTTTCTATCTTGATAAAGAATTGTTTTTGGTATAAATAAATCGTTTTTTTCTGCTTCTTTAGCCAATTTTACTAATGGTATTTTAGGTTTAAATTCTAACCAAAGAGCTAATCCACCAGAGGGTATTTCCCATTGTGCTATTTTTGAAAAATGTTCGGTTAGGAGCTTGCATAGACAATCTCGTCTTTTTTTATATAGTACAATGTTTTTTTTCATGAGGCGATAAATTTCACCTTCATTAATTAATTCCGACAACATTTGTTCTTGTATTAAATCGCCTTGTTTGTCGAGTAATTGGAGATAGTTTTTTGCTTCTGATATTAGATTTTCTGGGGCTATTACAAAACCGGTTTGAAAACTTGGAAATAAGGATTGCCCTAATTTTCCTAAATAAATAACTGTTCCGTTAGCATCTGCACTTGCCATGGGTAACATTGCAGAGCCCTCAAACTGAAAGTCGTAATCATAATCATCTTCAATAATAGCAAATTTATACTCTTTAGCAAGTTGCAGTAACTTGAGCCGACGAGCTACGCTTAATGTTACTCCTGTTGGGTAATCTCTATGGGCACATACATATACACATCTAATACTTTGTTTTATAAAATGGGTTTTTATGTATTCAACATCCAAGCCCTCAGCATCCACAGGAATTGTTTTGATGGTTGCACCTGCTTGCTGAAAAATCATATTAGATGCATAATTACTCAAATGTCCTACCAATACTACATCATTTTGTTTTATTAACAATTGAGACACAATGTACAAACCCATTTCTGTACTACGGGTACTGATTAGGTTATTAGGTCTTATGTGAAATCCTCTAGTAGCATTTAAATAATTACATAGCTGAGTTTGAAATAAAGAATAGGAAGATTCGTTGGGTCTGTTCCATTTTTTTATCAATGTTTTTCGTTTCATGGCAGCACTGTACCACCTTGTAAACTGATGTACAGGATGCAATCGTAGATCAGGGTTTCCTTCGTTAATGCTAAACTGGGCATTTGTTAACTGAAAAGTGGATGCTAAATGAAAAGATTTTTCAAAAGGAAATTCTGTTGTTTTAGCAGAGGTATATGCTTCATTTACTTTTTGAGAAGGGGCTTTTATTTTTGCTGTTTTTTGTTCGGGTTTTAAAACGAATGTACCTTTATTTGGTATTATTTCTACCCAACCTTGAGAGGCTAACTCTTCGTAAATAGCAACTGCTGTATTTCTATGAACTTGTAAGATCTGACCTAACATACGGGTTCCTGGTAGCATTGTACCTTTTGTTAAATAGCTGCGTTGTATTGCATTTATAATTTGCTGAGAAACTTGTCTGTATAAAGGTTGAGATAGATTTTTATCAAAATCTATTAATTGTTTCAAAAGAGTATTTACCGGACTATCTATCATTTTAAAACTGGACTAGTTTAATCGTCCGGAAAGTTACGATTTTTGCACTGTTTTTAAATCACTATTTATGAAAATTAGAAGTATTTTACTAATTGTTATATTATTTTATGCTGTACAAGCAAAAGCACAAGTAGATCCTGTAAAAAGAGATACTTTAAATGAAGTTATTATTACTTCTACTAGAATAGATTTGCCTTTCAAAGACAATTCTAGAACCATTCAAATCATTACTTCAAAAGACATTGTAAACAGTGCAGCTACAAATGTTGCAGATTTATTACAACAAGTTGCAGGTGTAGATGTTAGAAGAAGAGGAACTGCAGGAAGTCAAGCAGATTTATACATTAGAGGTGGTGGTTTTGACCAAACGCTACTTTTAATTGATGGTATAAAAATGGACGATTCTCAAACAGGGCATCATACCATGAATGCAGCTTTGCCAATTGAAGTTATTGAAAGAATAGAAATTATGAAAGGTCCTGCAGCAAGAATTTTTGGACAAAATGCATTTACAGGAGCTATAAATATTGTCACAAAAAAGAAATTATCAAACACGGTTTCTGCAACCATTGAAGCAGGTTCTTTTGGGCAATTAAATAGTTCCGTAACTGTTGGAAAAGAATTTGAGAATGCATCAATTATTGCACATGTTGGCGCTTTAACCTCAGAGGGTTATAGAGATAATTCTGACTATGAAAATAAAAACTATTTCTTAAAAGGTGTTTTTAATAAGGAAAAGCAACCTATAGAAGTAATGGCTACTTTTTTCGATAAAGAATTTGGTGCACAAAATTTTTACACACCAACTTCATGGGGTTTTAATGAGTATGAAGAAACTCAGAGTAGCCTGTTAAGTGTTTCATCAACATTTGAAGATCAAAAATTTAAAATTACACCAAGAGTTTATTGGAAAAGAGGACAAGATATTTTTCTTTTAAAAAGAGAGGACCCAGGTTTTTACAGAAATCTTCATATTACCAATAAAGTTGGTGTAGAAACGAATGCTTCTTACACTTCTGATTTGGGAGTTACAGGTTTTGGAGTCGATGTTTCACGTGTTTCTATAAGCAGTAATAATCTAGGTGACAGAAATAGAACCATGGCAAACTTATTTTTAGAACACCGTTTTAAAGTATTGAATGATAAGCTAGATATTACTCCGGGAGTTGCGGTTACCTACTTTTCTGATTTTAAATTTCATGCATTTCCGGGCTTAGATTTAGGGCTTCAGTTGTCTGAAAATTTCAAAGCATATGGAAACCTGGGAATAACTTACAGAATACCAACGTATACAGATTTGTATTATAATGATAGCAGTACAAGTGGGAATCCTAATTTAAAACCAGAAGAAGCGTTTGCCCAAGAAATTGGGTTGAAATATAATTCAGAGAGAATTACCACTTCTATTGCAATTTTTAATAGAAATGCCACTAATTTAATTGATTTTGTGAAGCAAGATGTTACAGCAACTAAATTTGTAGCCACTAATTTTGCAAAAGTAAATACGAAAGGGTTTGAGTGGAATACAGATTATCACTTTAAGATTAATGAGTTCAATCAAACATTATCTTTTGCGTATAATTTTTTAAATGATGATATTTTAGATCAAAATAAAGAGTTGTCTCGTTATTCTTTAAATACATTAAAACATCAATTTATAACACGTTTTAGTTCGCAGTTATTTAAAAATATAAGACAAAATATTATTTACAAACATGCAGAACGAACAGTAGGGACAAGCTATAATGTTTGGGATGCTTCAATAATTGTAGATCTCGGTAAAGTTAGTTTTACAGTAACCGCCAATAATATTTTTGATGCAGAATATATTGAGACTGGTTTTGTACCAATGCCACCTAGTAGTCTTTTATTTGGTTTGCGTTATAATTTATAAAGAATATATTTGTCTAAATGTAAAGAAGCCTTGATTTTTTTTATCAAGGCTTTTTGGTTAAAAGAATCAAGGTTCTTTTGTGTAAGTTGTTTTAATCAGCATATATGATTTCGTAATCCATTTATTCGTGATGAAAAACTGTCCAAAATGTAAATCTTTGTCGAGGCACAGGTTAAGAAGAAGTCTCCTTATTAAGATAATTCCAGGTACTAAATCGTATGGATGTGGTTCTTGTGATCGAAAATACACTCATATTTCTTGGCTTAACCTCTCTTTTAAAAATTAAAAAAAACACTCACATTTTGTGAGTGTTTTTTTGTTTTTTTGGCGGTTGAAGTCTTATTTGAATAATCTAAAAATATCATTTCCATTTGCAAATAGTAGCAACGCAATTAATAATATAAATCCAGCTACTTGAGCGTATTCTAAAAATTTATCACCAGGTTTTTTACCAGTAATCATTTCCCAGAGGGTAAAAACAACGTGTCCACCGTCTAATGCAGGTATTGGTAACAAGTTCATAAAACCTAACATAATAGATAAGAATGCTGTAATGTTCCAGAAAGATTGCGCACTCCATTCCGACGGGAAAATACTTCCGATAGAAATAAAACCACCTAAACCTTTATAAGCACCAGTACTTGGGTTAAATATCTTCTTTAATTGTTTTATGTAATCTGTTAATGTTTTTAAAGATTTGTTCCATCCTGCAGGAATTGCTTCTGAAAAAGAATACTCGATCTCAGCTAAATCATAGTACCCCAATTTGGCTAAATCTTTAGTAGTTAATAACCCAATGCCAACACCTAATTTGCCTTTGTCTGTAACTTTTACGGGGATTTCTTTCGTTTCTATACCTCTTTTTATAGTTATTGAAATATCTTGATTTTTAAATTTATTTAATTCAACTTGAGCTTCATCAAAATATTTTATTGGATGTCCATTTATTGAAACAACGATATCTTTGGCTTGCATATCAACATTTATGTTCGGGGAATCTTCAGAAATACCTGAAATTGTAAAAGGGTATCTAGGTAATAAAATTGGGCCAGCCTTTTTCCCTCTATCCATTAATTGAGAGATGAAGTCTTCTGGAATTACTTTATCAATTACAACTCCGTTTCTTTCAATTTGAAAATTATTACCGTTTACAAAACCTAATGTTAATTCATTAAATTTCTTAATTTTTTCACCATCAATTGTTAAAATTTTATCACCTGTTTGTAAGCCAATTTTCATGGCAAGAGAATCTTGAACCCAAAACCCATCTTTTGCATTTACGCTTTCATTGGGTAGAAATTTTTCTCCGTAGGCATACATTAACATGATGTAAATAAAAATCCCCAAGATGAAATTCACAAAAACCCCTCCTAACATTATAATTAAACGTTGCCATGCAGGTTTAGAACGAAATTCCCAAGGTTGCGGGGGTAGAGCCATTTGCTCAGTATCCATACTTTCATCGATCATTCCCGATATTTTTACATAGCCGCCTAAAGGAATCCAACCAATACCATAAACGGTATCGCCAATTTTTTTCTTAAAAATAGAGAATTTATAATCAAAGAATAAGTAGAATTTTTCTACTTTAGTTTTAAATAGTTTTGCGGGTATAAAGTGCCCTAACTCGTGCAAAACAATTAATAAAGATAAACTTAAAATAAATTGAGATGCTTTTATTAATATTTCCATTTAGCGTTAAATAATAATTTAAATAGCCGCAAATGTACGGTTTTAAAGAGAGTTTTAAAAGCTCAAATTACCTTCCTTTTTATTTTAACTCAAGTTTCTCAAAGTTTTTGTTTTCGCTTGCTCTTTAAAGCTATTTTTAAGTCGTAAATTTGTAAAATAAATATATTTTCATGGATTTTAAATTCTTTAAAAAATCATTTCCAACTCTTGCTTTTTTGGTTCTTTTTTCAATTGTTGTAATCCCTATTTTTTATCACTTATTAAAAGTAGATAGTCGGCTTAAAATATACAATCCTGCAGATGTAAACCCTAGATTGGTTCACGAGAGTATCTTACATGTTCAAAAAAATCATACCATTGCAGATTTTAAATTGATCAATCAAAATGGAGATACTATTACAAATAATGAATATGAAGGTAAAATTTATATAGCAGATTTCTTTTTTACACGCTGCCAAAACATTTGTATTGCAATGGCTTATAATATGAGTGAATTACAAGAATATTATAAAAATGAGGATGATATTCTATTTTTATCTCATTCTGTCACACCTGAAATAGACAGTATTTCCGTTTTAAAAGAATACGCAAATAATAAAGGAGTTATAGACGGTAAGTGGAATGTAACCACTGGTAGAAAAAAGCATATTTATGAGTTGGCTCGAAAAAGCTATTTTGCTGTTTTAGACGAAGGGAACGGCGATGAAAATGATTTTATTCATACAGAACAATTCATCCTGGTAGATAAAGAAAGACGCATTAGAGGTTTTTATGATGGAACAGATAAAAATGAGATGAAAAAACTAAAAGAAGATGTTGTTTTATTAAAAGAAGAATATGCTTCTAAATAACTTGTTTAGAATTATTCTAAATTCCTATCTTTGCTACCCAAATATAAATCATTGAGTACAATTGCAACATTACGTAAAGGAGAAATAGGGTATATTTCAGAAGAATCATTAGGTTCGATTCCTTTAAAATTACTTGAAATGGGGTGTTTGCCAGGCGCAGAGGTAGAATTGGTTCAAATGGCACCTTTAAAAGATCCGTTATACATTTGTGTAAACGGAAGTCACCTTGCTATTAGAGAGGAAACTGCATTGAAAATTAAAATCCTAAAAAGTTAATATTTAGATGTCTAAAAATGATATAAAAGTTGCTTTAATAGGGAATCCTAATACAGGGAAAACCTCTCTTTTCAATCAACTTACTGGTTTAAATCAAAAAGTAGGAAATTATCCAGGAGTTACGGTTGACAAAAAAGAAGGGTTTAGTAAATTATCTTCTACACAAAATGCCGTCATTACAGACCTACCAGGAACGTATAGTATAAATCCAACTTCTATAGACGAAAGTATTGTTTTAAAAACGCTGTTAAAAAAGGACATAAAAGAATCTCCTGATGTTATTTTGGTTGTTGCAGATGTAGAGAATTTAAAAAGAAATTTATTGCTTTTTTCTCAAATTAAAGATTTAGAGATTCCAACAGTTTTGGCAATCAATATGGTTGATCAAATGAATAGAAAAGGGATTACGATCGATTTGTCTTTGTTAAAAAAACAATTGAATACAGAAGTTGTTCTAATAAGTGCACGAAAAAATGAAGGTATAAATGATGTAAAAGCGGCAATTATTCGCTGTCATGTTGCCGCAAAAGCTTCTCCTTTGTGTGGTATAGATCACAAGATAGATCCGGATTATTTTACAAAATTAAAAGAAATCAGTTCTAATTATTCGTTGTACGAATTATGGTTGATGGTGACGCAGAATAATTTTCCAGAAACTGTTACTAGAGATGAAAAAGAGAAACTATTGGCCTTTAAGCAAGATGTTTCTAAGTTAAAAAAATACCAACATAAAGAAACTATTTATAGGTATCAGGAGATTAATAAAATTCTTAAAAAAACCTATATAATAGATAAAAGTAAAGCAACAGATTTACGAGGAAAATTAGACAAGGTTTTTACACATAAAATTTTCGGATATGTCTTTTTTATCTTTTTATTATTAGTCATTTTTCAATCAATTTTTGATTGGGCTTCATTGCCTATGGATTTAATTGACGGGACTTTTGCTGAAATCTCCGATTTTGCAAAAAGTAATTTGCCAAAGGGTGTCCTTACAGATTTATTAGCTGAAGGAATCATACCAGGAATTGGGGGTGTCCTTATTTTTATTCCACAAATTGCAATTTTATTTTTATTTATCGCCGTTTTAGAAGAAACTGGGTATATGAGTCGTGTTGTCTTTTTAATGGATAAAATAATGCGACGTTTTGGAATGAACGGTAAGAGCATAATTCCTCTAATTTCTGGAACCGCATGTGCCATTCCTGCAATTATGGCCACAAGAACAATTTCTAGCTGGAAGGAGCGATTAATCACTATTTTAGTGACCCCTTTTACAACTTGTTCTGCACGTTTGCCAGTATACGCTATTTTAATTTCACTTATAATTCCGGATAAAAAAATATTTGGGTTTTTAAATTTACAGGGTTTTGTTCTCTTATCCTTATATGCTTTGGGCTTTGCAACCGCAGTATTAGCAGCTTATATTTTACACAAAACCCTCAAGATAAAATCGAAGTCCTTTTTTGTGGTAGAAATGCCAAATTATAAATTGCCCTCAATTAAAAATGTCTTTTTTGAAGTGGTAGAGAAAACAAAATCGTTTGTTTTAGAGGCAGGAAAAATCATTTTAGCATTGTCTATTATTTTATGGTTTTTAGCTTCAAATGGTCCGTCATCTTTTGAAAACGCAGAGAAGAATACAATTCAAAATAGTGCCTATCAAAATTTGTCTGAAAAAGAATTGCAACAAAAAATAGCTTCCGCTAAATTAGAGAATTCATATATCGGAATTTTAGGAAAAACAATAGAACCCTCAATTAAACCTTTAGGTTATGATTGGAAAATAGGTATTGCATTGATTACATCGTTCGCTGCAAGAGAGGTATTTGTTGGTACTTTAGCAACGATTTATAGTGTGGAGGCTGAAAATGAAAACACAGCAACTATTAAAGAGAAAATGGCTTCAGAAATTAATTCAGAGACAGGTGGTAAGCGTTTTAATTTTTCGGTTGGGATGTCGCTCTTAATTTTTTATGCATTTGCAATGCAATGCATGGCAACATTAGCCATTGTAAAAAGAGAAACTAAAACATGGAAATGGCCACTAATTCAGCTTTTTGGAATGGGACTGCTAGCATATGTTTGTTCATTTATAACCTATCAAATCTTAAGTTAATGCAAGAAATTATAGCATATATACTGGTTTTTTTAGCCCTCATTTTTTTGGTTAAAAAATATGTTTTTCCCTCAAAAAAAGGAAAAAGATGTAGCTCTGATTGTAGTTGTTAGACGTTATTTGGTTTCAAAAAGGATAGCGATGCTAAGTGAGGGTTTTATCTTTTTAGATCATTTTTAAAACCAATAAATAAAGGCTGTATAATGCTCGTTTACTTGCCCATTGGGATAACGATAATTCCAGAAAATTTTTCTTGATATTTCATTAAATCTTTATCAGCCTCTAATTTCGTTTTATAGGAACCCACTTGTACTTTCCATTCTGGAGCAACATAAACTAATTTCGAGAATTTATCAGGGTATTCAATTTTAAAAGTTGCTCTAAATTTTCTAGCTTGTTGTTCATCCCCATTATATAGTTGAATTCTGTAACCAAATCCGTACTCTTTATTGAAGGTTCTTTTTTTGGTTATTAGACGTTCAATTTCTTTCGTTTTAGTTGTTTTATTTTGAGAATTAGTTGTATTGCTTATTGTCAATAAAACGAACATGAATGAAAAAGTGCTTAGCTTAAGATTCATAGTTATAAAGTTTCATACAAAAGTAACGACTTGTTCAATAATAAATTGGTAAACAGCCTTATTTAGATTAATTATAAATTAATATTTAACATTCTTTTCCTTTTTCAGATTTTGGTAATAAGTAGTACTTTTGTTCGACAAAAAAAATGAATTTTTATCATTTTATATTAGGTATTTTTAAACACAGTTTAAATATGAAAAGTGTAGCATTGCACAATAGACTAATCACCACAATTTTAAGGAGTTTTACTTTTTTCTTGTTTTTTGCATTTAACCCATCTTCTTATTCACAAGACATAGACGAAGTGCGTCAAAAAGAAGGTAAAAATTTATTCAAATCACAATGTGCTTCTTGTCACAAATTAGAAAGAAAGCTTGTTGGTCCGGCGCTAGGAGGTATCGAATCTCGAAGAGAAAACGACTGGTTAAAAGCTTGGATAAAAAACAACGCAGCGTTAAGGGCTTCAGGTGACGCAGACGCAATTGCTGTTTATGAAGAATACAATGGATCTGCAATGACTGCTTTTCCTCAGTTGTCAGATAAAAATATTGATGATATTTTATATTATACAACAGTAGGTGAATTGCCTAAAAAGAGTGAAGTAAAAGCCGAAGGTGTTCCTGCGGATCAAGCTCCATCTTCTCCAACGTGGATTATATATTTATTAGCGGCTGCTATTGTAGTTGCTTTTGTAATGATTGCGAGTTTACTGAAGCAAGTAAATGAGTTAAAAGGAATTAAAAGAGAGCCATCTCAATCAAATTTAAAAAGAGATTTACATGAATTATGGGAAGGTATTAAGAAGAATACATTCTTACATGTAATGTTTGTGATTTTTGGGTTGTTAATGACAGCGTATGTTCTTTTTGGAACTTTATTTAAAGTTGGTGTAGATCAAGGATATCAACCAATACAACCTATTGTTTTTTCTCATAAAATACATGCAGGAGACAATAAAGTAGATTGTCAGTACTGTCATTCCTCAGCAAAACACAGTAAGCATTCAGGTATTCCTTCTGTAAATGTTTGTATGAATTGTCATAAAAGCATTGCTGAAGTAGCTGATAATACCGTAGTAGAATTAGAAGACGGTGTAGTTCTGGGGAAATCAGAATTAGATAAAGAAATTGCAAAAGTATATCGAGCTGCCGGTTGGGATGCTGAGAATTTAGAATACACAGGTGATACAAAACCAATCAAATGGGTTCGCATTCATAACCTGCCAGACTTTGTATACTTTAATCACTCGCAACACGTAACTGTTGCCGGTGTTAAGTGTCAAAAATGTCATGGGCCAGTTGAAGAAATGGAAGAAATGTATCAACATTCTCCATTAACGATGGGTTGGTGTATTGACTGTCATAGAGAAACAAAAGTAGATTTAAAAGGAAACGAATATTACGCAAAAATCCACGAACAATTAGCAAAAAAGTACGGTGTAGAGAAAGTTACAGCGTCTCAGTTAGGTGGTTTAGAGTGTGGTAAGTGTCATTATTAATCAAGATTAAAACGAAAAGATTTATTAATTTTTAAATTTTTCAATCAATCAATAAAAAAGTTTAAATGGCTTCAATCAAAAAATACTGGAAAAGTGTTGAAGAACTAAAAGATAATTCTGTTGTTGAAACGCTAAGTAAAAATGAGTTTGTAGAAACGACTCCTACAGATGATTTTTTAGGCGATAAAGAAACACTTGAGACTTCTTCTACATCGCGAAGAGACTTCTTAAAGTATGTTGGCTTTACAACTGCAGCAGCATCTTTAGCTGCTTGTGAAGGTCCTGTTGTTAAATCAATTCCTTATGTTGTAAAACCAGACGATATTATTCCTGGGGTTGCAGACTGGTATGCAACAACTGTTGCGGATGGGTTTGATTTTGCAAATGTTTTAGTGAAAACAAGAGAGGGTCGTCCAATTCAAATCATGCCCAATAAGGAAGCAAATGGAACAACGAACGCAAGAGTTCAAGCATCTGTTTTATCTTTATATGACGAAAGTCTTCGTTTAAAAGATGTGACCAAGGGAGGAAACGTAATTTCTTGGGCCGATGCAGACAAAGAAATTGGAGCGACTTTAGCAGCGTTAAGTGCTGCAAAAAAACCAGTTGTTCTATTGACAGGGACCATGGCAAGTCCTTCTACAGATAAAATTGTAAGCGAATTTACTGCTGTTTATCCGAATATAAAACATGTTGTTTATGATGCAATTTCAGAAAGTGGAGCTGCAGATGCTTTTGAAGCAATGTACGGTAGAAGAGCGTTGCCAAATTACCATTTAGACAAAGCTGAAGTAATCGTTTCTTTTGGGGCAGATTTCTTAGGGGATTTTCATGGTGGTTTTGAGAAAAAATACATACAAGGTAGAAAGCCAGAAAATGGTAAAATGTCTTACCATGTTCAATTAGAAAGTAACATGTCTTTAACGGGGGCAAATGCCGACAAGCGTTTGGTTGTAAAACCATCTGATCAAGTTTTTGCTTTGTTAAACTTATACAATGCTATTACAGGTAATAATGTTACTTCTAAAGCAACGGACAAAGATGGACAAATTAAAAAATTAGCAAGTACTTTAAAGAAGGCAGGTTCTAAAGCTGTTGTTTTAACTGGTTTGAACGATAAAAATGCTCAGTTAATTACTTTAGCGATTAACAAAGCATTAAATAGTGAAATTATTGATGTAAACAATACTTTAAATATTCGTCAAGGAAATGATGCTGACGTAGCTCAATTGGTTTCAGATTTAAAATCTGGAAAAGTAGCTGGGGTTATTTCCTATAATGTAGACCCTGTTTACAGTTTATCAAATGGAGCTGAATTTGCCGAGGCCTTAAAAAATAAATTATCAGTTGCAATTGCTGTAGAGAATAACGATACGGTAGCTGCATCAAATTATGCATTGCCGGCTACTCACTTTTTAGAGAGTTGGGGTGATGTTTCTATTTCTGAAGGAAATTACAGTCTGGTTCAGCCAACTATTCAGAAACTATTTAAAACACGTCAAATTCAAGAGATCTTATTGAAGTGGTCTGGAGATTCAACTTCATACTATGATTATTTAAAATCATTTTGGACCAAAAAAGTCTTACAAGGGGCTTCGTGGAATACAGCTTTACACAATGGTTTCTTCTTAAAAAAAGTTTCGTCTAAGGCAATCTCCAAAAATATATCTGTTTCAGAAGCAGCCTCAGCCCTATACAAATCTGTAAAAGTTTCAGAATTAGAATTAGTTTTATACACAACTACAGGTTTAGGAGATGGTAAACAAGCAAACAATCCTTGGTTACAAGAATTCCCTGATCCGTTAACAAGAGCTTCTTGGGATAACTATATAACAATTTCTACAGCAGATGCTAAAAGATTAGATTTTACAAACCCTGTAAAAGATAATGGAGCTATTGATGGAGATTATGCAAATGTTACGGTAAACGGAGTAACAGTTTCTAATGTACCAGTGTACATTCAACCAGGTCAAGCCCCAGGATCTATTGGTCTAGCGCTTGGTTATGGAAGAACTTTAGGGTTTAAAGATGAAATGAAAGTAGGTGTTAATGCCTACCCATTATATAAAGATGCAAATACTGTGCAATACGGTGTATCTATCGAAAAAGTAAGTGGAACGCATAAATTTGCTTGTACGCAAGTTCAAAAAACAATTGCCGGACGTCATGATATTCTAAAAGAAGTTTCTTTAAAGGATTATGTAAATATCGATCCCAAAGACCACAAGAATGGTTGGAACATTCCAGCGATGGTTTCCTATGATCACCAAGAAGTAGAGGCTAAATCTATTGATTTGTGGGCAGCACATAATAGAGAAATAGGGCACCATTTTAACCTTTCTATCGATTTAACTTCGTGTACAGGTTGTGGATCATGTGTAGTTGCTTGTCATGCAGAAAATAATGTGCCAGTTGTAGGTAAAAATGAAGTAAGAGTTGGTAGAGATATGCACTGGTTGCGTATTGATAGATATTACTCTTCTGGTGTAGAAGAAAAATACAAAGAAGCAACAGGTCATGAACCAACGTCTCCAAAAGTTAGAAAGTTTGCAACAGATGAATTAGGCTTAAGTAGAGCTGAAATGTATGAGGCAATTGAAACAGAGGCAGAAAATCCACAAGTTACTTTTCAGCCAATGATGTGTCAGCACTGTAACCATGCTCCTTGTGAGACGGTTTGTCCAGTGGCTGCAACAACACATAGTAGACAAGGTCAAAATCACATGGCATATAACAGATGTGTAGGAACAAGATATTGTGCAAACAACTGTCCATATAGAGTTCGTCGTTTCAATTGGTTCAACTACTCAAATAACAATGAGTTTGATTTCCATATGAACAATGAATATGGTAAAATGGTATTGAACCCAGATGTTGTTGTTCGTTCTAGAGGAGTTATGGAGAAATGTTCTATGTGTATCCAAATGACACAAGCAACAATTTTAAAAGCTAAAAAAGAAGGAAGAAAAATTGAAGCAGGAGAGTTTGCAACGGCATGTTCATCTGCATGTACTACCGGATCATTACAGTTTGGTGATGTAAACAACGAAAAAGAAGTTGTTACAAAACTAGCTGCAGATAAAAGAGCTTATCATGTGTTAGATTATCTACAAACGAAACCGAACGTAGTGTATCAAGTGAAAGTAAGAAATACAAACGAAGCGTAATTAAAAATTAAGATATAAAAATATGTCTCATTACGAAGCACCCATTAGAGAACCTTTAGTATTAGGCGATAAAAGTTATCACGATATTACTGAAGACATTGCAAAACCTATTGAAGGTAAGGCAAATAAAAACTGGTATATAGCTTTCTATATTTCTTTAGCAGCAATGCTATGGGGGTTTGGTTGTATCTTTTACACCGTAGGTACAGGTATTGGTGTTTGGGGTTTAAACAAGAACATTGGATGGGCTTGGGATATCACAAATTTTGTTTGGTGGGTTGGTATTGGTCATGCAGGGACACTGATTTCTGCAGTACTTTTATTATTCCGTCAAAAATGGAGAATGGCGATTAACCGTTCTGCAGAAGCAATGACAATTTTTGCTGTTTTTCAAGCAGGATTGTTTCCAATTATTCACATGGGAAGACCATGGAATGCGTATTGGGTATTACCAATTCCAAATCAATTTGGATCTCTATGGGTAAACTTTAACTCACCATTACTTTGGGATGTATTCGCAATTTCTACGTATTTATCAGTTTCATTAGTTTTTTGGTGGACAGGTTTATTGCCAGATTTTGCAATGATTCGAGACAGAGCAGTAAAGCCTTTTCAAAAGAAAATATACGCATTATTATCATTCGGTTGGTCTGGTAGAGCAAAAGATTGGCAACGTTTTGAAGAAGTGTCTTTGGTTCTTGCAGGTCTAGCCACACCATTAGTACTTTCTGTACACACCATTGTATCGATGGATTTCGCTACCTCTATTAACCCAGGTTGGCACTCCACTATTTTTCCTCCTTACTTTGTAGCTGGAGCCATCTTTTCAGGATTCGCTATGGTACAAACTTTGTTAGGAATTATGAGAAAAGTGACCAATATGGAAGAATACATTACTCGATTACACGTAGAGTACATGAATATTGTAATCATTTTAACTGGAGGGATCGTGGCAGTTGCATATGCAACAGAATTTTTTATCGCATGGTATACAGGTTCTCCGTATGAAAATTACACGTATTTATCTGTAGGTGCTGCAACCGGACCTTATGCTTGGGCTTTTTACTCCTTATTATTCTTCAATATTTTAACACCACAAATATTATGGTTTAAGAAAATTAGAAGAAGTTTTATCTGGTCTTTCATTATTTCAATATTTATAAATATTGGGATGTGGTTTGAGCGTTTTGATATTATTGCGATTGTTTTAAGTAAAGGACATTTGCCATCAACATGGTGGCGTTTTGAGCCAACTTTTGTAGATGTTGGAATCTTTATTGGAACCATCGGTTTTTTCTTCGTACTATTTTTATTATATGCAAGAACATTTCCGGTAATTGCTCAAGCGGAAGTAAAAACAATATTAAAATCTTCTGGAGAATTTTACAAGAAGAGAAGTGAACAAGGAATTCCTACGAAGCCAGCTATTATAGCTGTAAATGCTAAAAAAAGTAAGAAGAATTCTGATAACAATTTAAACGGATAATTATGGAATCATCAAAAGTTATTCACGCGTTTTATACAGATGACGAAATTTTGCTAGATGCAGTAAAAGCAGTAAAAGCAGAACATCATCATATTGAGGAAGTATTTTGTCCTTTTCCAGTACACGGTTTAGATAAGGCTATGGGATTGGCACCAACAAAATTAGCAATTACTGCATTCATGTATGGAATTACTGGTTTAGCAGTTGCTATTTGGATGACCAATTACATGATGATTCAAGATTGGCCTCAAGACATTGGTGGAAAACCAAGTTTTAGTTGGGTAGAAAATATGCCAGCCTTTGTGCCAATCATGTTTGAATTAACTGTCTTTTTTGCAGCCCATTTAATGGTAATTACTTTTTATATGAGAAGTAGAATATGGCCATTTAAAGATGCAGAAAATCCAGATCCAAGAACTACAGATGATCATTTTTTAATGGAAATTCCTGTGCATAATAATGAAGAAGAATTAACTTCTCTATTAAGTAAAACAGGTGCTGTAGAAATTAATGTAGTAGATAAGCACTAATCAATAGATAATGAAGAATTTTAAATTAATTATCGTTTTAGTAATTGTCGCAAGTATTACTTCTTGTGGCAATAAGAGAACTCCACAATTGCAATACATGCCAGACATGTATGAATCGGTACCTTATAATACAGACGCAGAAAACGGTCTAAAAGGGAAACCTGTAAACAGTAAACCTGTAGCGGGTTCTATTCCAAGAGGAGGCCATCCTGCTTATGATATTGCAGATACCAATGAAGGATATGAAAAAGCAAAATCCGACTTGAAAAATCCATTTGAGGTAACAGAAGAAAATTTGGCTAATGGAAAAGCAATGTATACGATTTATTGTACCTCTTGCCATGGGAAAAAAGGGGATGGTAACGGTTATTTATCACAAGCAGAAAAATTTCTAGGAATTCCAAACTATAAAGACAGAGATATTACTGAAGGCAGTATTTACCACGTTTTAATGCACGGTAAAAATTTAATGGGTTCACACTCATCTCAATTAACATATAAAGAACGTTGGCAAATAGTACAATATGTAGAAGTATTACGCGCAGATCTGTTAAAATAAAGTTCAAATAAGACAAAGAAAGAATACGAAAAATATGTATCAATTTTCAGGAAGATTAAAAACATTCTCAAAAGCACTAATTATACTTGGTGTAATAGGACTTGCATTTAGTTTCTACAATGGTTCTCAAAAGACTCTAGAAGATGCAAAACACACAATAGAAGCAGCAAACCATGGAGCACACGGCGGGCATGGAGACGTAGCAGTTCCTCACGAAGGGGAAACGAATCATCATGAGTCTGCAGAAAAGACAGACAAAGAAGCACATGCTGCTATGATCGAATCTGCTAGTGATTCTGAAGCACATGGTTCTTCACACGACGATCATCATGCAGAACACGTTTTACATCAATTACAAAATAGACCTTGGTCTGCATTTTATGTAGCCTTATTTTTCTCTTTAGGACTCACATTATTAGTTTTAACGTTCTATGCAATTCAAAGAGTTGCACAAGTAGGTTGGTCTGTTGTAATTTTAAGAGTAATGGAAGCAATTACGGCAAATTTATTACCTGTATCTATTATCATGATTGTTGTTTTAGCAGCATCTGTTATGCATATCAATCATTTATTTCCATGGATGGCTGAAGGAATTTTCGATCCTGAAAGCGATAAATATGATGCCATAATAGATGGCAAATCTTGGTGGATGAATGCTACCGGTTTTATGCTAAGAAGTATCGCATATCTTTTAATTTGGAATGCATACAGATATGTTATTAGAAAAGGTTCTCTTAAAGAAGATACAGCAAAGGATGATAATAAAACGTATAAGAAAAATTATAATTTATCAGTAATCTTTTTATTCTTATTCATGATTACAGAAACAATGATGTCTTGGGATTGGATTATGGGATTAGATCCTCATTGGTTTTCAACATTATTTGGGTGGTATGTTCTTGCAACATTATTAGTAAGTGCATTAACCGTTATTGCCTTTGTGACAATTTATTTGCGTTCTAAAAATGCGCTACCGGGTATCAATGATAGTCATATTCATGATTTAGCAAAATTTATGTTTGGCTTCTCTGTCTTTTGGACGTATCTGTGGTTTGCACAGTTTATGCTAATTTGGTATGCAGATATTCCTGAAGAAACAACCTATTTTGTAGCGAGGTTTACAGAGTATAAATTACCATTTTTAGGGATGGTTGTTATGAATTTTGTGTTTCCAATACTATTATTAATTAACAGTGATTTTAAAAGCAAACCTTGGCTTGTGTTTATTGGAGGAACAGTAATTCTAGTAGGTCATTATATAGATGTGTTTGTAATGGTAATGCCCTCTACAGTTGGAGCTCAATGGTCAATTGGTATCCCAGAGATTAGTGCAATATTTTTCTTTGTAGGGTTGTTTATGTATACAACTTTTAGTGCATTTGCTAAAGCCAACCCTATAGCCATAGGAAATCCTTTCCTAAAAGAAAGTGAGCATTTTCATTATTACAATATCGAACACACAGGAGAAGAAGGATCTGGAGATCACCATTAATAATAATTGAATTAAAAATTAAGAAAAAATAAGTATGTTAGCTCTATTTTATATTTTTATTGGTATTGCAATCGGAGTAAGTTTCTGGCAAATAACTAGAATCATGAACCTGCGAGGTGTAATTGCTACGGATGAAGATAATGCAAAGCAAGGAAAATATTCCCTTGTATTTATGGCATTCTTTTATGCAATGATGGTGTATTGTCTCATTTTCATGAATGTAATCATGTTACCAGAATCCGCTTCTATTGAAGGAGAACATGATGATAATCTTTTTAATATTACTTTTTGGTTAATTGGGATTGTGCAATTCATCATGCAATTCATAATTTTCTTTTTCACTTTCAAATACAAAGGAAATAAAGATAGAAAAGCAAAATTTTATGCAGATAGTCATAAATTAGAACTGATTTGGACGATTACTCCTGCGATAGTTCTGGTTTTTTTAATCGGTTATGGATTGTGGCAATGGAATGATATCATGGATTTGTCTGATGAGAAAGATGCCATTGTTATAGAAGTGTATTCTCAACAATTTCGATGGGATGCTCGTTATGCCGGAGAAGACAATACCCTTGGCCTAGGAAATGTAAATTATATAAAAGGTATCAATACCCTTGGTGTTGATATGAAAGACAAAAATTCTCAAGACGATAAACAAGTTACAGAGTTGTATTTACCAAAAGGAAGAAAAATTCATTTTAAGTTTCGTTCCCAAGATGTTTTACACTCTGCATACATGCCTCATTTTAGAGCACAAATGAACTGTGTTCCCGGAATGGTTACTGAATTTGGTTTTACACCAAAGTACACCACAGAAGAAATGAGACTAAAACTCGAAGTAATAGATAAAACAAATGGAATTAATAAAATAAGAAAAGCCAAAGGAGAAGACCCTTATGAGTTTAATTATTTATTATTGTGTAATAAAATTTGTGGCGCTTCTCACTACAATATGCAAATGAAAATTACAGTTGTAGAGCAAGATGAATACGACAAATGGATTGCACAACAACCTACCTTAGCTTCAGTTATTAAATAATTAATTAAGACACTACAAATAAAAAATATTATGTCAGAGCATCACCATAAAGAGACATTTGTAACAAAATATATATTTAGCCAAGATCACAAAATGATTTCCAAGCAATTCCTTGTAACGGGAATGTTTATGGGTATCATAGGCGTGTTTATGTCCATGTTATTCCGTATGCAAATTGCATGGCCAGAACAATCGTTTTCAATTTTTGAAGCGTTCTTGGGACCTCATCAAACAGATGGAATCATGAATCCAGATATATACCTTGCATTGGTAACAATACATGGTACAATAATGGTATTTTTTGTATTAACTGCAGGTTTAAGTGGTACATTTTCTAACTTATTAATACCCTTGCAAATTGGAGCTAGAGATATGGCTTCTGGGTTTTTAAATATGATTTCTTATTGGTTGTTCTTTCTATCGAGTGTAATTATGGTGATCTCCTTATTTGTAGAAGCAGGACCCGCATCTGCAGGATGGACGATCTACCCTCCATTAAGTGCTTTGCCACAAGCAATTCCCGGCTCTGGAGCAGGGATGACTTTATGGCTAGTATCCATGGCTATTTTTATTGCATCTTCACTAATTGGGTCTTTAAATTATATTGTTACAATATTCAATTTAAGAACAAAAGGAATGAAAATGACAAGATTGCCATTAACTATGTGGGCATTTTTTATCACAGCAATCATTGGGGTCGTTTCTTTCCCTGTGTTATTATCAGCTGCTTTGTTGTTAATTTTTGATAGAAGTTTTGGGACTTCATTTTATTTATCAGACATATTTATTTCAGGAGAAGTTCTTCATTACCAAGGTGGTTCACCTGTATTATTTGAACACTTATTTTGGTTTTTAGGGCACCCTGAAGTATATATTGTATTGCTTCCTGCCTTAGGGATTACCTCAGAAATTATCTCTACACATTCAAGAAAACCTATTTTTGGTTACCGAGCAATGATTGGTTCTATCATGGCAATCGCATTTTTATCTACGATTGTTTGGGGGCATCACATGTTTATTTCAGGAATGAATCCTTTCTTAGGTTCTGTATTTACATTTACAACCTTATTAATCGCAATACCTTCTGCTGTAAAAGCATTTAATTATATTACTACTTTGTGGAAAGGAAATCTACAATTAAATCCGGCAATGTTATTTTCAATTGGTTTGGTTTCAACATTTGTAACTGGAGGGCTAACAGGGCTGGTTTTAGGAGATTCTGCTTTAGATATTAATATTCATGACACCTATTTTGTGGTAGCCCATTTCCACTTAGTTATGGGAGTATCAGCAATTTTTGGAATGTATGCAGGGGTGTACCATTGGTTTCCAAAAATGTACGGTAGAATGATGAATAAGACCTTAGGTTATTGGCATTTCTGGATTACAATAGTCTGTGCTTACGGTGTCTTTTGGCCAATGCATTTTATTGGTTTAGCAGGTTTACCAAGAAGATATTATACAAATACGAACTTTCCAATGTTTGATGATTTATTACAAATTAATGTTGTAATTACAATTTTCGCATTAATTGGAGGTATCGCTCAAATAATTTTTATTGCCAATTTCTTTATTTCAATATACAGAGGTCAGAAAGCAACTCAAAATCCATGGAATTCGAATACATTAGAGTGGACAACCCCAGTAGAACATATTCATGGAAATTGGCCTGGTAAAATTCCAGAAGTACACAGATGGCCATATGACTACAGCAAACGTGTAGATCCGAAAGATGACGATAGTGATTATTTGCATGGAAAAGATTTTGTTTTACAAACAACCCCTTTATTAAAGGACGAAGATCCCTCATAATAAAAGAGAGTTTCAATAATTAAAAACCTTTCCATATTTATTTGGAAAGGTTTTTGCATCTATATAAGGAACATATAAAAACCGTAGTTTAAAATCATTTATATTTGTAATTATGAATGAAAACTTAAATCCTGAAAACATCAATTTATCAAATGAAGAATTAGATGTAGAAAAAAAACTACGGCCTCTTACCTTTGATGATTTTACAGGGCAAGACCAAGCAATTGATAATCTAAAAGTTTTTGTAGAAGCAGCAAATCAAAGAGGAGAAGCTTTAGATCATACTCTTTTTCATGGGCCTCCAGGCTTAGGAAAAACTACCTTAGCTCATATATTAGCCAATGAATTACAAGTGGGCATTAAAGTTACTTCTGGCCCTGTCTTAGACAAACCTGGAGATTTAGCAGGCTTACTCACAAACCTCGATGAACGTGATGTTTTGTTTATTGATGAAATTCATAGATTAAGTCCCATTGTAGAAGAATACCTATATTCTGCAATGGAAGATTACAAAATTGACATTATGATTGAGTCTGGCCCAAATGCTAGAACAGTTCAAATTAATTTAGAACCTTTCACCCTAATAGGAGCTACAACCCGTTCTGGACTATTAACAGCACCCATGAGAGCTCGTTTTGGAATTAGTAGCAGGTTACATTATTATAAAACAGAATTATTAACAGCTATTATTCAAAGAAGCTCCCACATTTTAAATGTCCCTATTTCTATGGAAGCTGCAATTGAAATTGCAGGTAGAAGTAGAGGAACACCAAGAATAGCAAATGCTTTATTAAGAAGAGTAAGAGATTTTGCACAAATAAAAGGAGATGGAAGCATTACCATTGAAATTGCAGTATATGCTTTAAAAGCGCTCAATGTTGATGCTCACGGACTAGACGAAATGGACAATAAAATCTTAGTAACGATCATTGACAAATTTAAGGGAGGTCCGGTTGGAATAAGCACAATTGCTACAGCTGTGTCTGAAAATACTGAAACAATTGAAGAGGTGTATGAGCCTTTTTTAATTCAACAAGGTTTTATAATGAGAACACCTAGAGGGAGAGAAGTTACAGATCTAGCCTATCAACATTTAGGAAGAATAAAAGGAAAAAATCAAGGAGAATTATTTTAATGAATATTAAAAAAATTATACCAATATTAGAGTGGTTGCCTCAGTACAATACATCTTTATTTAAAGGAGATGTACTTGCGGGTATTACCGTTGGTATTATTTTAATTCCTCAAGGAATTGCATATGCTTTAATCGCAGGTTTACCGCCAATTTATGGTTTGTACTGTGCACTAGTTCCACAAGTAATGTATGTTATTTTTGGTTCTTCAAGACAAGTAGCAATAGGACCTGTTGCAATGGATTCTTTGATAGTTGCAACAGGCGTTTCAACGCTTGCATTGGCAGGTTCTGACAGCTATATTTCTATTGCCATTTTATTGGCTTTGATGGTAGGTACAATTCAATTCATCATGGGAGTCTTTCGCTTAGGGTTTATTGTAAATTTTCTTTCCAAACCTGTAATTACTGGTTTTTCTTCTGCCATAGCCCTAATTATTGGATGCAATCAATTTCGAAATTTATTAGGAGTAGATTTTATTCAAAGTGATCAAATACAATATGTTATTGAAGATGTTTTACTTCAAATTACCAATTATAATTTTCACACAACCATCATTGGATTCTCCTCAGTTGCGATTATTGTTATTTTTAGAAAAATAAATATAAAAATACCAAATGCACTTATTGTTGTTGTTCTCGGTATTTTAATTATGAAATATTTTGGAAAATCTTTTAACGATGTTTCCATCATAAAAGAGATTCCTTCAGGCTTGCCATCATTTGGGATTCCAGATGTTGATTTAGATCAAATAAGAGAACTATTACCAATAGCATTTACACTTGTTATGGTTGGGTATTTAGAAACTATTTCTATTGGAAAATCATTGGAAGCAAAACAAGATGAGTACCTCGTAAGACCCAACCAAGAATTAATAGCTTTAGGCTTAAGCAATATAGTTGGTTCTTTATTTAAAGCCTATCCTTCTACTTCCAGTTTTTCGCGTTCAGCAATTAATCAAGAAAGTGGGGCAAAGACAGGAATGGCTGCGCTAATTTCCGTACTTATGGTAATTTTAACATTATTGTTTTTAACACCTTTGTTTTATTACTTACCAAAAACTGTTTTAGCCGCAATAATTATTGTTGCAGTATTTGGATTGGTGAATTTTAAAGAAGCTATTTTTCTTTGGAAAGCAAATCACTTAGATTTTTGGTTGCTATTGGCTACCTTTTTAGCAACGTTGTTATTAGGAATAGAATTCGGTATTATTGTTGGAGTTGGCCTTTCGTTAATTGTATTAATTTTTAGAACATCAAGACCTTATGTTGCTGAATTAGGAAAAGTACCAAACTCTAATTTTTATAGAAATAAAAATCGTTTCGAAGAAGTCATTATTGAAAGCGATATTTTAATTTTTAGGTTTGATGCTCAACTATTTTATGCAAATTCAAGTTATTTTAGAGCTAAATTAGCTAAAATGGTTCATAAAAAAGGGACCGCTTTAAAATTGATAGTTTTAGATGCAGAAAGTGTAAATAGAGTAGATAGTACAGGAGTAGAAATGTTAAAAGAAAGAATTAAATACTATCAAAAAAAAGGCATTACTTTTTTCTTCGTTGGTGTTAAAGGTCCGGTAAGAGATGATTTATTTAGAAGTGGGATTTTATCTATAATAGAAATCAATCACTTTTTTATGCGAGTCAACGATGCTGTAAAATTTTACAAAACTGGAGACAGAAAGGAGCAAGAAAAGTATGCAAAATATATTCACCAAGCATATCGTTAATTAAAGAGATCCCGATTTATAAAGAAAATGGTAATAGAACAAATTTATACAGGTTGTTTAGCTCAAGGAGCATATTATATAGAGAGTAATGGTGAAGTTGCTATTGTAGACCCACTCAGAGAGGTACAAGATTATATAGACAGAGCAAAAAACAATAATGCAACAATTAAATATATATTTGAAACTCATTTTCATGCAGATTTTGTAAGCGGTCACGTTACGCTAGCAAAAAAAACAGGAGCGAAAATTGTGTATGGGCCTTCTGCAAAAACGAATTTTGAAGCAATTATAGCTCAAGACAATCAGACTTTTAGAGTGGGTAACATTACAATTACTGTATTGCATACCCCGGGTCATACATTAGAGAGTTCTTGTTTTTTATTGAAAGACAAAGATGGAAAAGATTTTGCGTTACTTAGTGGTGACACCCTATTCTTAGGAGATGTTGGTCGTCCAGATTTAGCTCAAAAAGGTGATTTTAGTGAGAAAGATTTAGCGGGTTTTTTGTATGACAGTTTGCGAAATAAAATAATGACTTTAGCGGATGATGTTATTGTATACCCTGCCCATGGAGCGGGTTCTGCTTGCGGTAAAAATTTAAGCAAAGAAACGATTGGTACAATAGGAAATCAAAAAAAAACCAATTATGCTTTAAGAGCAAATATGACTAAAGAAGAATTTATCAAAGAAGTTACAGATGGATTATTACCGCCTCCTGCTTATTTTCCTTTAAACGTGAAGTTAAATAAAGAGGGCTATAAAAATATTGATGACATCATTAAAACATCTGCAAAACCATTATCAGTGATAGATTTCGAACTGATTGCAAATGAAACGGATGCCATAATTTTAGATGTTAGACATCAATCAGAATTTATAAAAGGATTCATTCCCCAATCAATTTTTATTGGAATTGATGGTGGTTTTGCACCCTGGGTTGGCGCTTTGATAAAAGACATACAACAACCAATTTTACTGGTAACTCCTCAAGGAAAAGAGGCTGATACAATTATACGGTTGTCTAGAGTTGGTTTTGATAATGTATTGGGTTATTTAGACGGAAGTTTTGCTTCTTGGAAAAAAATGGATAAAGAAGTTGATACCTTAGAATCTGTATCCGTAGATGTTTTAGAACAAAAAATAAATGAAAGTGCACTTGTTTTTGATGTTAGAAAACCAGGCGAATTTGCAAGCGAACATATTAAGATAGCAGAAAGTACTCCATTGGATTTTTTAAACAATCATATTTCTGAATTTCCTAAAAAGAAAAAGTTTTATGTGCACTGTGCTGGCGGTTATCGATCTGTAATTGCAGCTTCAATTTTAAAAGCACGTGGTTTTCACAATGTAATTGATGTTTCTGGAGGGTATGCAGCTGTTAGAAAAACAACGATACAAAGAACAGTTGCAGTTTGTCCGTCAACTGTAAAATAAATAAAATGAAAAAACTTTTAAGTCTTTTTTTGCTGAGTTTCTTTTTCACCAATGGTTTAGCACAGGAAGAAATAAAATCAATTTCTACAATAGAATTAAAACTTTTATTAGCAAAAGGAAATGTTCAATTAATAGATGTAAGAACACCAAAAGAAGTTAAAGAAGGCTTTATAAGAACAGCTATTTTCATAAATTATTTTGAAAAAGATTTTACGAATAAAGTAATTGAGAAATTAGATAAGAACAAACCTGTTTATGTATACTGTAGAAGTGGTAATAGAAGTGGTAAATCGGCGAAACAACTTCATAAAAAAGGATTTGATGTATACAATGTTTTAGGTGGGTATCAACAATGGCGAACCGAAAATTAGATATTATGAGAACAGACATACAAATAGAAAATTTAAAATGTGGCGGCTGTGCTGCAACGATTAAAAAAGGATTATTAGCGATTAATAAGGTCTCTGAAGTTACAGTTGATGTAGAGAAATCAGTAGTTTCAGTTATTTCAGCAGAGGAAACCGGAATGATGATAAAAGAAAAATTATCAAAATTAGGGTATCCAGAGACAGGGACAAAAAATACAATTTTGCACAAAGCAAGCTCTTTTGTGAGTTGTGCAGTTGGAAGAATTGATTCATAAAAAAACCCAAGCCTAGACTCGGGTTTTAAAAAAATAATTTTTTTATCCTAAAACTTCAACGTAACTCCAACTAAGAAATTTCTAGTTGCTTGTGGGTAATAACCAGCGCCATCTAGAGTAGTTGTTTGGTCTGCTGCAGACCAAGTATCATCATACGTATAGTAATAACCTCTGTCTACATATTTAGTGTCAAAAATGTTATTTACCAAAGCAGAAAACACAATTGCTTTAAATATTTTAGTTGTTTTTACTTCATAAACTACATTAAAATCACTTGTAAAGTAACTTTTTAGTTTTTCGTTATTTGTAGATATTTCATTATAAACAACAGCTGGTTCATTAGCAATTACACCCCCTAGATTACCCATATATTGTTCGCCAACATATTTAGATAAAAGAGAAAGTTGTAAGTTTTTTAAAGGCTGAAAAATAAAAGCATTACCAGCAATTATATCAGGAGAATTAGAAATAGGTGTATTTCCTAAATTAACTAAATCACCATTTATAGTCGCGTTAAAATCTACGTTTTTATTAGAGCTTATTGCAATATTTGGTCTAATAGAAATCTGATCACTAACGCGAATATCTGCATCAACTTCTAAACCTAAACGATAACTTTTTCCACTTGTAGCTCTAATTGGTGAACCAACATCATTCAAAGCACCTGTTAATACCAATTGATTTTTATAATTCATATAGTAAATATTGGTATTTAATTTTATGTTTTCGTTTTTTAAACGCCAACCCAACTCATAATCATCTAAACTTTCGTGTTGTGTAGTTCCTACTTCAAAATCATTTCTATTAGGTTCTCTGTTTGCTTTTGCATAAGAGGCATAAAAACTATTTGTATTGTTAAGTAGGTATGTGAATCCTAATTTAGGATTAAAGAAATTAAAATTAGCGTCTACATCTATAGCATCTCTATCAGACGTTAATCCTTTTGTTTTATAAGTTACAAACCTTCCTTGTAAATCTAAAAAAGCAGTTAATTGATCTGATACTTTATAGGTTGTTTTTACAAATGAACTGTAATCTGTTTTTTTAGCATCACTAAAATAATATTGATCTCTAATATTGGCATTATCTGTAAGCTCCTTCGCCCAAATTACTTCTCCAAAATGATCATTCGTGTAATTGCTATAAGACATCCCTCCAATAACTTCTATACCATCATTCTTGTAGGTTGCGTTAAAGTTTGCGACATAAAAATGATTGTCTAACCAACGTCTAACAATTACGTCTGTAATTGGTGTTAATGAGCCATCATCTTCCTCTCTTACATCTGTAGCTTCAACAATACCATTATATAAATCAATCTCATCTGTATCATCTTTAAACTGCTCAAAATAACCTTTTCCTCTCGTATAATTTAAACCAATATTTGTAGACCAGTTTTTGTTTAGCTTCTCATTCCAGTGTAACTGGTAATGATCTTGTTGGTAATTATCAGTTTCATTATCATAGGTATAAGGATTCTGTCTTCTATCTGCAGCTAATTCATCTGCGGTTAAACCGAACCAAGCTTGGTAGGTATATTCTTTACCTCCAAAAGCCAATGCTTTTATTAAGGTGTTTTCATCCGTATAACTTCCTTGCAAGAAGTAGGATTTTAAATCTGTAAAAGCTCTATCTACATATCCATTAGAATAGATATTAGACAAGCGTCCGGCAAACTCAAAATGCTCATTTATTTTTCCTGTTGTAAATTTAGTAGTGTGTTTTCTTGTTCCAAAAGAACCAAAGGAATTTGAAATTTCTCCACCAGCCTCTTCAGAAATAGCATCCGTTAAAATATTCAAACTTGCGCCAAAAGCACCAGCACCATTTGTAGATGTTCCAACACCCCGTTGTAATTGCAAGCTTTGAGTAGAAGACGCAAAATCGCCCATATTTACCCAAAAACTTCCCTGACTTTCAGCATCGTTATACGGTATTCCGTTAACCGTAACATTTACACGACTTCCATCAGAACCACGAACACGAATATACGTGTAACCAATTCCTGCACCTGCATCTGATGATGTAGTTACCGATGGTAGATAATTCAATAAAATAGGAATGTCTTGTCCTAAATTACGCTTTTCAATTTCCTTTTTTGATAAATTAGAATGAGTTACAGGAGCATTCGCTTTGACACGAACTGCAGAAACCAAAACCTCTTCTAAAACGGTTGAATTTGCCGACAATACAAACTCGATTGCATCATTTTTAGTCAAAGAAATTTCTTTAGAAACTGTTTTGTAACCAATAAATGAAACTTGAATTGTGTACTTCCCTTTCGGAAAATTTACACTGAACTTTCCATCAAAATCGGTGGAGGTTCCTTTGTTTGTTTCTTTAACCAAAATAGTTGCTCCTGGTAAAGGTTCCTTGTTTTCATCTACTACTATTCCGTTAAGTGTAAATGTTTGGGCGTTTGTAAGTATACTTACAAACAAGAATAAAAAAATGGATATTTTTTTCATTTTAAAAAAATTTAAAACGAATAAAAAGAGGTAATTATTCTTGTAATTACTATTGAATAATTGTTACGTGAAGTACTGCTTCACTTTTTTGCATTCGTTTAAAAAAATCTGCAGACTTTTTTAAACTTGGCTTCCTAAACAGCATTACCTGTTCTAGGTTCAATGGGTATGATCTCAGCTTTTTAAAGCACCCCTTTATGAGAACAGTGCAAAACTAACTCAGAAAAATTGATTATGAAATAAAAAATTGAATTATTTATTCGGTATTTGGTTTTTTACGAAGCGCTTTTTTTACAGATGCTTTTTTTTTGGTTTCAATTCTTTTTTTAAGAGTAGCTCTGCTGGGCTTTGTAGGCCTCCTTTTTTTAGGTTGAATTAAATGAGTTTTTAGTAGTTTTAAAAAACGTTTGATAATAATTTCTTTGTTTCGGTGTTGAGATCTTGTTTCTTCACAAAATAAAAGGAGTATATTTTCTTTCGTTAATTTTGATGATAGCTTTGTGCTTAATAGTATTTTTTCAGTTTCAGTCAATGAATTTGAAGTTTCTAAATTAAAACTCAACTCAATTTTAGAAGACACTTTGTTTACGTGTTGTCCGCCAGCACCAGAACTTCTGGTAGCTTTAAAATTTAGTTCTTTAATAATTTCTATGGAATTCAATAAAAAGGGATCGTTAGAAGGACTCTTTTAACCAATTTCAAGTCCTGAGTCTGTTGGTATTTGATCTAAAAGAGACATTTCTGAAGGAGGTAAAGAATCAGAAAAAGAGTACAAGTTTTCTTTCGTTAAAACAAGCTTATCTATCGCTTTTACAGCATTTTTTAAACGTGTCTCTTTATCTCCTTTTAATAGAATATAGGGTCTTTTATTCTCTATTAGCGCTTTTTCAAAAGCAGTAAACATTTCTAACCTGAGTTCGGGTCTGTCACGTAAATCATCTTCTTCCCAGGGAGTATCAATGTAGGTTAAAAGGTATAAATCGTATTGATTTTTGGTAGCCGCTATGTTTAAATCATCCTCAACAAAGCCCTCATAATATTCTTCTGAATAAACTTTCGTTTCTAATAAATCAGTATCACAGATTAGAATTTTATCTGCTTTTTTTGCCAATTTATTTTCAATCTTCATTTGCCCAATTGCAATCGGAATTAAATCTTCTTTTTCACAAATTTTACGTTCGTTGTTCCATTTTTTTTGCAAGTATGTTCTTGCAAATTCAGGAGCCCAGACGGTATTGTAATGTCGAGCTAATTGACGAGATAGCGTTGTTTTCCCTGTAGATTCAGGTCCAAATAAAACAACTTTTACGAGATTAATTGGTTTTTGTATAAGCTTTTTTTCCATGCGATGTAACCAAATATTGCTATAAATGTAAATCCTAAGTATTGAAGGCTAGTAAATGTAAGTCCTTTGTAAAAATACAAAGGTACAGAAATGATGTCTCCAGCAATCCAAAACAACCAATTTTCTATTTTTCGTTTTGCCATTAACCACATTCCTACAAAAAAGATTGCAGTTGTAAAGGTGTCTGCATAAGCAACCCAACTAGTCCATTTATCAAAGGTTTTGTAGACTATAAAAACAACAATTAAAGTGGTTATAAAGAGGATAAAAGCTGTTCTTTTTTCCTTTAAAGAGATTGATGATATTGGAGTAACCTGTTTTTCATCTACTTTACGTGTCCAGACATACCATCCATAAATACTCATTATAAAATAATACCCGTTGATCATCATGTCTCCTAATAATTCCCATTTTAAAAGTAAATAGACAAAAATAGATGTACTAATAATCCCTGTAGGGAATACCCAGATTTTATTCAGTTTGGAAAACCAAACGGATAAAAAACCAAAAACTACCGCAATAATTTCTAGTGTTGTGTCTGTTGTTGTATAGGTTTTATATTGTGAAAAAAAGAAGTCGAAAATTTCTGACATTTATTTTTTTAAGGTGGTAAATTTAATCTTTTTTATCATATTAAAATAAAACTATTTTTTCAAATCCATAAAAAAGGATTCGTCATTTTCAAACGCAGTTCCGATAACGACCAAATCAGCACCCGCAGTGAAAGCTTTTTCGAGTTGTTTTTTAGAACGAATCCCACCACCAATAATTAATGGGACAGATATTATTTTTGAAACTTGTTTGATAATAATATCGCTTACAACTTCAGATGCTCCAGAACCAGCTTCAAGATAAATGAGTTTTTTTCCAGAAAATTCTCCTGCCAAAGAAGTGTCTAAAATGAGTGTTGTATTTTCTTGAGAAATAGGTTTTGTATTACTTACTTTTTGAGTAGCTGTCTCTTTTTTTCCATCAATAAGAATGTATCCGGTGGGGATAATTTCTAAACTTGTTTTTTTTAAAATAGGAGCAGCCTCGATTTGTTGATCAATTAAGTACTTTGGGTTTCTTCCAGAAAGCAAACTTAAAAATAAAATTCCGTCAGCTTTATTTGTGATTTGCGAGACATCACCTGGAAATAATACAATCGGTAAATTAGTTTCTTTCTTTACAGCTAAAACTAAATTTTCTGTTTCATTATTGATATCGGTACTTCCCCCAACAAAAATATGAGTCGCAATAGAGTTGTGTACTTTTTTTAAAAAACGAGTAATATTTTTTAGATCCATTTTCTCAGGATCAATTAAAACTGCTACTAGTTTTTTTCTTTCTTTTTTTGCGGATAAGATATTTTGATAGATATTCACAATTGCTAATTTAAGTGATTATGAGGGCATCATAGCAATGCAACTTAACAATACCTGCATCTATTATTATAGAATTTTTTTAATAAGCAACCACACAGGTATATTCTTCAAACTCAAAAAACTCGATATCATAAGATAAAATGGCTCCATTGTATCGAATTTCTCCCTTTGTTTTTTTATCATTAAATTTAAAGTCTTCAATATAAATATGATGTAGGAATAAGAGCTTTTTCTTTCCATAGATTTTATATAAACTTTCTTTTGCTCCCCAAACAATTGTTAACTTTCGAATTAATGCATCTACATTGGCAATAGTTTTGTATTCTTCAAAGGGTGTAAATTTATGGGCTATTTTCAAAATCTTTTCACGCTGTTTTTCAATATCAATTCCAACAGGGGCGTCTTCAGAAAGAACAATCGCTGTAAAAGTGAATGAATGCGATATGGATATGAATTTGCCGTCTTTTAAGTGCGGTTTTCCATAGTTGTCATAAACCACATCAAAATCTGTATAGCCAGCCACTTTTAACAATTGGCGAATGCTTAAAAATCCTTTTTGATGCAATTCAGATTTCATTGATTCTAAACGCTCTAAACTAGTATCAGATAGTAGAATCCCTTTTTTTAAATCTAGAACAGATTCTTCAAGCTTCCAAATCAGCACTTTAGTTTTTTTGTGAACCGTTAATGTTTTGTAAAGAGCCATATTTTTTAAATTCTATGTCGTAACTTTGCACCTCTAAAAATAGAATATAAATATACATAAATATGAGTGCAACTACAGCATACGTTCCATATAAAGTTAAGGATATTTCTTTAGCTGATTGGGGAAGAAAAGAAATTAATTTGGCAGAAGCAGAAATGCCAGGATTAATGAGTTTAAGAGAAGAGTATGGAGATACCCAACCTCTAAAAGGGGCACGAATCGCCGGATGTTTGCACATGACGATTCAAACAGCAGTTTTAATAGAAACCCTACAAGTACTTGGAGCAGAAGTTACTTGGAGTTCTTGTAATATATTCTCTACTCAAGATCAGGCTGCAGCGGCAATAGCTGCAACGGGTACACCTGTTTATGCTTGGAAGGGTATGAATGAAGAAGAATTTGATTGGTGTATTGAGCAAACCTTATTTTTTGGGGAAGACAAAAAGCCATTGAATATGATTTTAGATGATGGTGGAGATTTAACCAATATGGTGTTAGATCGATATCCAGAGTTGGCTGCAGGAATCAATGGTTTGTCAGAAGAAACTACTACTGGAGTTCACAGATTGTACGAACGTGTTAAAAACGGAACCTTACCAATGCCTGCCATTAATATCAACGATTCAGTTACAAAATCGAAATTTGACAATAAATACGGGTGTAAAGAATCTGCAGTAGATGCGATTCGAAGAGCAACGGATATTATGTTGGCAGGAAAACGAGTAACGGTTTGTGGATACGGTGATGTTGGAAAAGGTACCGCAGCCTCTTTTAAAGGTGCTGGTTCTATTGTAACCGTTACAGAAATTGATCCTATTTGTGCGTTGCAAGCAGCAATGGACGGTTTTGAAGTGAAGAAATTAGAGACGGTTGTTGCAAATTCGGACATTATCATAACAACAACTGGAAATAAAGGAATTGTTCGTGGAGAGCATTTTGAAGCAATGAAAGACAAAGTAATTGTTGCTAATATTGGTCATTTTGATAATGAAATTGATGTTCCTTATTTAAACGCAAACAGTGAAAAAGTGGAAATTAAACCTCAAGTAGATAAATACAATATCAATGGTAATGATATTATTTTATTAGCTGAGGGGCGTTTGGTGAATTTGGGTTGTGCAACCGGGCATCCTAGTTTTGTAATGTCGAATTCATTTACAAACCAAACTTTAGCGCAAATAGAACTTTGGAACAATGCGAAAGCATATGGGAACAAAGTGTATATGTTGCCAAAACATTTAGACGAAAAAGTAGCTTTTTTACACTTAGCGAAAATAGGTGTAGAGTTAACAGAATTGAGTAAAGATCAAGCAGAATATATTGGGGTAACTCAAGCAGGTCCATACAAACCAGAACATTATAGGTATTAAATCTATCTATTTTCTGAATAGAAAAAATTAAGAATTAAAACTTTAAAACCCTCTCATTCATTTGTGAGGGTTTTTTATTTAAAAGAAAGCTTAACATTTACCCCAACCAGCCTTCTCTATCTAAACTTCTATATTGAATGGCTTCTGCAATATGTTCTGGCGAAATGTTGTCTTCATTAGCAAGGTCGCAAATGGTTCTCGATACTTTTAAAATTCTATCATAGGCTCTGGCAGAAAGGGTTAATTTCTCCATAGCTGTTTTTAACAATGTTTTACTTTTATCGGATAATTTACAAAAGGCACGAATTTGTTTTACACTCATTTGCGCATTATAGTGCACATTTTCTAAATCAGCAAAACGGTTAGATTGAATTTCTCTAGCTTCAGTTACTCGTTTTCTAATAGCAATACTCGATTCTCCCTTTCTTTCCTCTGATAATTTTGCAAAAGGAACCGGTGTTACCTCAACATGAATATCAATACGGTCTAATAAAGGGCCAGAAACTTTACTCAAATAACGCTGCATTTCTTGAGGAGAAGAGGTCATTGGCGAATTCGGGTCGTTAAAATATCCACTCGGACTCGGATTCATACTTGCCACCAACATAAAACTACACGGATAGGTAACGGTAAACTTTGCCCTTGAAATAGTTACATCTCTATCTTCTAAAGGCTGTCGCATTACTTCCAAAACATCTCTTTTAAATTCTGGCAATTCATCTAAAAACAAGACACCGTTGTGCGAAAGGGAAATTTCTCCAGGTCTTGGATATTGCCCCCCTCCAACTAGAGCTACGTTTGATATGGTATGATGCGGGCTTCGAAATGGACGTTGGTATAGCAATCCGTTATTTTTTGTATTTCCGACCACAGAATGAATTTTTGTGGTTTCCAAAGCCTCTTGAAGAGTCATTGGCGGTAAAATAGACGGAAGCCTTTTGGCCAACATAGTTTTTCCTGATCCTGGAGGGCCAATGAGAATAATATTATGTCCGCCAGCGGCAGCAATTTCCATGCAACGTTTGATGGATTCTTGTCCTTTTACATCCGAAAAATCAAAGGTTGGAAAATCGATATTTTTATAAAATTCAGCTCTTGTGTCTACAATGGTAGGGTCAATTTTTTGATTGCCATTAAAATGATGGATGACTTCTAAAATATTGTCAACCCCTAAAACGGTTAAATTGTCAACAATTGCCGCTTCTTTGGCATTTTCTTTGGGAAGAATTAAATAGTTAAAACCTTCTTCTCTTGCTTTTATGGCGATTGGTAATGCACCTCGTATGGGCTGTAAACTTCCGTCTAAAGAAAGCTCCCCCATAATTACGTATTCATTTATGTTTTCTGATTTTATTTGATTGGAAGCAGCGAGAATTCCAATAGCCAATGTTAAATCATAAGCAGCACCTTCTTTTCTAATATCGGCAGGTGCCATATTGATGATGATTTTCTTTCCGGGAAGCTTGAATTTATTATTGTTGAGTGCCGCAGAAATTCTGTACGAACTTTCCCGAACGGCATTGTCTGGTAGGCCTACCAAGTGGTATCCAATTCCTTTGTCAATATTTACTTCAACTGTGATGGTGGTTGCATCAATCCCAAAGACTGCTGAACCATAGACTTTAACAAGCATTTTTCTTTAAATGTAAAGAAAATTTTTTAATTAAGTGAGGGTTGTCTGAAATTACAACGGCGCCGTCTTGTGATATCATACTTTTGAATAAATCCTTTTAAAAGATTTTCATCTCGATAACTTTTAAAACCATTCATATTTTTATACTGCTTTCCTATTTTAGTTTTTTTATTTACTTTTGAAAAAAAACTAAAGATATGAACAAACTATTTTATTTACTCGTATTCATTTCAATGTTTGGATATTCTCAAACCCCAATAACAGATTTTAATTTTCAAGATGCTATAAACGAATGTTTATCCACTAATCCAGAAGACGGTCTATGTACAAATAGTAAATATGGTGCTATGCCTGATTGGGATGTTAGTGGTGTGACTGATATGTCAAGTGCTTTTAGCTCAAGTGGTTCGTCTGACCCCAAAAATAGTTTCAATGGAAATATTGGAGGCTGGGACGTGAGCAATGTGACCAATATGAATGGAATGTTTTATAGAGCAAAATCCTTTAATCAATCATTGAATTCTTGGGATGTGAGCAAAGTGACTAATATGAATGAAATGTTTTATATGGCGGAAAGTTTTAATAGTGATATTAGTAATTGGGATACTTCTAATGTCACAAACATGCAAGCTATGTTTGGACATTATTATAATAATAGATCTTCCTTTAATCAAAATATTGGTTCTTGGAATGTGAGCAATGTGACCACAATGACGCGTATGTTTTGGAAAGCGGGATCATTTAATCAAGATATAAGTACTTGGGATGTGAGTAGTGTTAACGAAATAACCGGTATGTTTGAAGGGGCGTCATTATTTAATCAAGATTTAAGCAATTGGGATGTAAGTAACGTTAACGAAATAAGCAGTATGTTTGAAGGGGCATCATCATTTAATGGAGACATCGGTTCCTGGGATACTTCTAACATAGGATATATGAAAAGTTTATTTGAAGGGGCATCATCATTTAATGGAAACATCGGTTCTTGGGATACTTCTAATGTAATAAGTATGAAGAACATGTTTTATGGTGCGTCTGCTTTCAATCAAGACATTGGTAACTGGGATACTTCTAATGTAACAACGATGGAAAGTATGTTTTATGGTGCGTCTGCTTTCAATCAAGACATTGATAACTGGGATACTTCTAATGTAACAACAATGGAAAATATGTTTTATGGTGCATCTGCTTTTAATGGAGATTTAAATTCTTGGAATGTAAGTAGTGTGTCTAATATGGGTTATATGTTTAAAGAAGCGTACTCTTTCAATCAAGATTTAAATAATTGGAATGTAAATAATGTTGTCGATATGTTTTTTATGTTTGAAGGGGCGTCATCATTTAATGGAGACATCGGTTCTTGGAATACTTCTAAGGTAACAAGTATGCTAAGGATGTTTTATGGTGCCTCTGCTTTCAATCAAGACATTGGTAACTGGGATACTTCTAATGTAAGAAGCATGCAAAGTATGTTTGCAGGAGCATTATCTTTTAACAGCGATGTGAGTAGTTGGGATGTGAGTAATGTGACTCAAATGATTGAGATGTTTTTTTATGCTACTTCTTTTAATCAAGCCATAGGTTCTTGGGATATAAGTAATGTCTCCAATACAACTAAAATGTTTAAGAATGCGGAGTCTTTTGACCAATCTTTAAATAATTGGGACATAACGAATATTTCTGATATGAGTTCAATGTTTGATTACTCTGGTTTATCTACAGATAATTATGATGCAACACTAATCGGATGGTCTGAACAAAGTATAAACAGTGACCCTGCTATGTCTACTTCTTTTGGAGCGTTAGGGATAAATTATTGTGATGGTGCAGATGCAAGGCAAAGTTTAATAGATACCTACGGATGGATAATAACTGACGGTGGTTTAGATTGTTCAACTCTTTCAGTAGAAGATGAAACCCAATTAGACATTTCAATCTATCCAAACCCTACTAATGATAAATTATTTATTCAAGGATTGTCAGATGCAACAGAAGTTTCTATATACAATATATTAGGTAAAGAAGTTATCTCAACAAAGAATACAAGCAACATCAATGTAAAAGCATTGCCAAAAGGTGTGTATATCATTCGTATTTCAGATGGTGTGGGGCAAACCAATAGAAGGTTCATAAAGAATTAAATCATACTTAAAATAATTTGATGAAACCCTTTCAGTAATGTGAGGGTTTTTTTATCCCAATTACCATTGTCTGGTAGACCTACTAAATGATATCCAATTCCTTTGTCAATATTTACTTCAACTGTGATGGTGGTTGCATCAATCCCAAAGACTGCTGAACCATAGACTTTAACAAGCATTTTTCTTTAAAAGTAAAGAAATTTTTTTAATTAAGTGAGGGTTGTCTAAAATTACAACGGCGCCATCTTGTGATATCATACTTTTGAATAAAACCTCTTAAAAGATTTTCATCTCGATAACTTTTATAGTCGTCGTAAATAAATTGGGAAGGTTTGTTAATCAGGTTGTCATCAGAGATTAGAAATCTGTGTTGCGCTATTTTTTTAGAAGAAACAGGAATAAATGTATACGTTGGTTTCGTATTGATACTTTTTTGGATAGGTGAATAAGCCGTATTAAAATTCTTTAGCTTTAGGGAAGAGTAGGAATAAATACTTAGGGGCATGGTAGTTAAATTCGTCTCTTTTTGAGTTTGTGAAAAACAAAAATCACAAACAACTACCATAAGAAAAAGAAAATAATATTTTTTCATACTAAGTGAAGAGGTCTAAAATTAAAGACCTCTTTTGAGATGTAATTTAAGCAGAGTTTCTACTTGCGTTGATATTTCCAAACAGAGATCGCATGACCATTTTCTCATACAATTCGATTTCTTCAGAGCTCCCATTCGTTTTTTGAAGTTCTTGAATTTTCTTTAAAGCAAATTGTTGAATGGTTAACAGCGGGAGTACAATGTCTTCTCTTACTTCTATCGATGCTTTTCCTACAGGGAAGTTTTCCATCAATTCTTTGTGACCTGTAAGTTTTAGAAGTAGTCTTTTTGTAGTTTGATATTCTGTGTAAATTAATTTCCAAAACTCTCCAAACTCTGAGTCATCAGCCATGTAAGAAGTCAAACCAAAAAATGATTTTGTAAGACTCATCATACTGTTTTCTAGCAGTGTTCTAAAAAAATCTGAAGAATTATAAAACTCAATAATTTCATCAAATTTATTCGCGTCTTCGTATTTTTTAAGTGCAGTTCCAAGACCAAAAAAACCAGGAACATTTTGTTTTAATTGGCTCCAACTTCCCACAAAAGGGATTGCTCTAAGAGCTGAAAAATCTAAGGTATCAGAATTAGAACGTTTGCTAGGTCTACTTCCAATATTTGTTTTTGCATAGTATTTTAACGTACTCATTTTTTCTAAATACGGTAAAAATTTAGGATGATTTTTGAAATCTACATAGGTTTGGTAACTAGTAGAGGCCATGTCATTGATTAATTCTCTGTGTTTATTATTTAACTGGTCTTTATTAAAAACTTCATTTTTAATACCAGAACTTAATAGTTGTTCTAAGTTAAACTGAGATGAATTTAGCGTACCAAAGTTAGAGCTAATCGTTTGTCCTTGTATTGTTAATTGAATTTCTTTGTCTTCTATTGTTGGTCCTAAAGAGGCATAAAATTGGTGTGTTTTTCCTCCTCCACGTGCTGGTGGTCCGCCACGTCCGTCAAAGAATATCACTTCAATGTCAAATTCTTTTGAAACTTTAGTCAACGCTTCTTTTGCTTTAAAAATACCCCAGTTTGCCATTAAATAACCACCATCTTTTGTACCATCAGAAAAACCAAGCATAATAGTTTGCTTATTTTTTCTTTTAGAGACATGATGTCTGTATGTTTGGTTAGAATATAAAGAACGCATAACGTCTTCTGCATTTTCTAAATCTTCTACAGTTTCAAAAAGCGGAATGACATCTACGGGTAATTCATTTTCAAAACCACACAAATTTAACATTGCAAATGTTTCCATAACATTTAAAGCCGTTTGGTTGTTACTAATAATGTAACGATTTGCACCGCGTTCTCCATTTCTGTGCTGAATTTCTTTTAAGGCATAAATAGATTCAATTGTTTTAACAGAAGTTTCATCTGTTAAAATTTCTGTATTAATATTCCCCTTTGTAACTGATAAAACATCAATTTGTTCTTGTTCAGAAAGCGTTAAATAATTTTTTGGAAAAGTGGTATCACCTACTTTGTGAAGATCTTTTACAATTTGGGTAAATGCTTGATGATGCACTCTACTATCTTGTCTAATATCTAAAGTTGCAAAATGGAATCCAAAAATCCTTACTTTATTAATTACGTCATTCAATTCTTCGACAAATAAGGATTGATGATTGTTTACAATAATTTCCCTAGCGGCATATAATTCTTTCAAAAGAATATTTTGAGAAAAATTAACCTTAGCATAACTTCTAACAACATGTTTGTACAATCTTTTTTCTACTCGAGCTAAGATCTCTTGAACACCATCAAAAGTAAAACGTCTTTTTAAACGTCTAATGTCTCTATAGTAACTTCTTAAAATAGTCTGACGAAGTCTTTCTGCCACATCTAATGTAATTTTTGTTGTTACAAAAGGGTTTCCATCTCTATCTCCACCCGGCCAAAAACCTAGATCAATAATTTCATTTTCTATGGGTTCACCATCATAAATGTGATGTTGAATATAATTATATATTTTAGGAACAGAATGATAAAATACATGCTCTAAATACCAAATTAAGCTCACCGCCTCATCAAAAGGAGTTGGTTTTTCTTTTTTATAGAAAGGTGTTTTCCCTAACTGAGCTAATAATTTTTTTATCAATAGCAAATCGTCATTTTGAATCGCTTTGTCTAAATCTGTAATAATTCCTAAAACGGATCCTGGATAAAATTGTGTTGGATGTGCCGTTAAGACAATACGTACTTTAAAGTCTTCTAGGTAGGCTTTTAGTTCGTCTTTTTTATTATTAAGTAATGCTGATTCTTTAGAATTTCTAAGCGTACCAAAACCATTCATATTATTTACAACAGGAAAAGCAGCATCTTCTACAGCATCGAATAAAACAACTTGTCGTTCAATGAATTGAATGAAACGGAAAAGCAAATCTACTTTTTGTTTTTCAGTCGGATTATCTTGGTATTTTTCAAAAAAATGATCAACAATTTCTGTAGGATTTTTTTCTAATTTAAATCCTTTTTTACAAACTTTATGTAACAAAGGTAATAAAACTCCTGTATCATCGATGGTATCAAAAGGGAGGGTGGTGAAAATACTATTGTAAATTTGATATTTAGATAGTACATTTTGATTAAATCTTTCTAACTTAGGTAAGTTGTTCATTTTGCTGTAATTTTTCGCAATAAAATTACAAAAAACAGAAATCATAAAAGCTACCTTTTTATGAATAATTCCCTAATTTTTTACGAAAACGATATAAATTTTCAATTTTTTTGTGGAAATGTTTATTTTTTGTTCTTGTTTGTTGATTTTGTTCTTTTTTAAACTGAAAGACTGTTGTGTAAAGAGATTTTAAAAAGCGAATTTGTTTGTGCAGTCATTTCAAAACGAGAATCTTCCCGAGAGCCCACAACCCAGATAATATCATTATTGTTATTGCAAAGTAGCCAAGTATTTAGTTTTTCGAAAAGCGAAAATTTTTCATCTTTAAAGTATTTGCTAAGTTTCTTTTTTCCGGTCATTCCTGAAGGATAGAAAAAATCACCATTTTGCCATCTTCTGAGTTGTAACGGGAAAACACATTTTTCTTTATCAATAAAAATTGTTTCCTTATTTTTTCTGGATTTTTCTATAACATTTTCAATTTTTAAATGAATTGGTTTTGTAATTTCTAGTTCATTTTCTTGAATGAAAATTGTTTCGATATTATCGGGGCAGATATTTTTAAAAAGTACTAAAGACCCCCTGTCTTTTAGCAGAGTATGTGTTTTAGATAAAACCTGTTTCCCAGATTGAGCAGAGAGTAAATTGTAAACATCATTCCATTCTGTGAAATTATACGCTTTTAAAAGCTGATATAAATATGCTTTTGGATTGGATAATTTCTCTACTTTTTGAATGTTAATTGCAATCGTATTCTCATTCATAGTAAGAACTTCTGTAGCTACTTTTTTGATTCTATCTTCAAGAATATGCTGACTTTCTTTTAAATATTCTGCTGTCTTTGCAAAGGTATTTAACAAGCTAGGATTAATTTCTTTTAAAAAAGGAACAACTTTATGTCGAATTTTATTTCTAATGTATTTTGTTTGGGCGTTGCTTTTATCCTCTCTCCATTCAATCTTATTTTCTTTGATGAAAGTTAAAATTTCTTTGCGTGAAAATTTTAGAAGCGGACGTACAATACGTCCATTAATTTCAGGGATTCCTGTCAATCCTTCTAAACCAGTACCTCGGGTTAAATTAATTAGAAAAGTTTCTAGATTGTCATCTGCATGATGTGCTGTTAAAACGTAATCAAAAGAATGCTCCTTTTCGAGTTTTTGAAACCAACTGTAGCGCAAACTTCTGGCCGCTATTTGAGTGGATTGCTTATTTTCTATGGCAAATACTTCTGTGTTAAATTGTGTTGTAAAAACGGGTATCTCTAATTTGTTTCCAAGTTTTTTTACAAAATCTTCATCTAAATCACTCTCTTTTCCACGAAGATTAAAGTTGCAATGCGCTAATGAAATAGTAAAATTTAATTCTGATAGAAGGTATGTTAAGGCCACAGAATCAATGCCTCCAGAAACCGCTACCAATAGTTTTTTACCTCTTAAAAAAGGAAGGTTACGATTAATGTGATGTGAGATTTTTTCAATCATTACACCTCAAAAATACGTAAATTAAATTTTAGATTTTAACCAAACTCGAATCTCTTTTCTTAGAGAAACTTCTGGTTTTGGTAATGGAATTGTTTTTCCATTTCTTTTACTTCTGTTAAATTTAGAAAATGCAATTTTTAGTTGTTTCCATTCTTCAGGATGTAGTTCCAAAAATAGAGTAAACATATTCTGTTCCGTTGGTTTTTCTTTTAGTTGAGCAAGTGTGTTTTGAAAAAGCTCTTCTTGATTTAAAATCATAATCTTTATGTTGTATTCAGCAAAACGTATTCCATCGCTTTTGCTTTTAGCAGGCATTCTTCATATTCTTTTTCTGGAGTTGATTTTGCTGTAATTGCTCCTCCAACAGAATAAGAAATATATTTTTTCTCTTCGTTGTATAAAATACTTCTAATAATAACATTAAAATCAAAATTACTTTCGGGGGTAAAATAACCTATCGTTCCAGAGAATACACTGCGCTTGGTTTCCTCCAATTCTTCAATAATTTTCATTGCAGAAACTTTTGGTGCCCCCGTCATACTTCCCATCGGAAATGTATCTTTAATAATGTCTACAATATGTGTGTTTTCTTTAATCTCTGAAACAACAGTAGAAATTAACTGATGTACTTGTTTAAAAGAATAGACTTTGCATAATTCTTCAACTTTTACAGATCCTTTTTTTGCTGTTCTAGATAAATCATTTCTAACCAAATCTACAATCATTACGTTTTCTGATCGTTCTTTTTCATCTCTCGATAAATCATAAGCAATTTGATCGTCATCAGCTTTACTAATGAACCGTTTTGCAGTTCCTTTTATGGGCTGAGAAATCACATTTAAACCCTCTTTTTTGATGTACCTTTCTGGTGAAGCAGATAATATATATTGGGTATCTAATTTTACAAACGCAGCAAATGGAGGTTCAGAAATTTGGTTGAGATGTTTGTATACTTCAATTGGATTGATGCTTGTATTTTCGGCATAAAACTCCTGACAAAAATTAGCTTCGTAAATATCTCCCCGTTGAATGTGTTCTAAAATTTTAGATACTTTGGTTTGATACTCGTCTTTGTGTAACCGATGCTTTATTTTGATATCGAAAGTAGCTTTCTGTTTTCTCTGTTTTTTAAATTTTTTAATTTCTTCTAGATCACTTTCAATCTCATCATCAACCACTTTTAAATAGTGAAATTCAACCGTTTTCCCCTTGAAGAAAATTAGTTTTTGTGGTTGAAAAAAGTACAAGTCAGCAAAATCTAAACCATCAAAATTGTTAGAAGAAAGTTGTTCTGTATCATTTTTTACATCATAACTAATGTACCCAAAAATATAATCTTTGGTACTACTCTGATATTCTTTTAGTTTTTCAAAAGCGTTGAAATAGTCGGTTTTAATAGATGTAAATTCTTCAAAAGCCAAGGCATTGTCAAAGGAAGAATATCTTTTGTTGTGCTGGTTAGAATCTAACCAAATAGTGGTTTCAAATTGCTGTGACCAATTGAGTAAATTCGATTTGAATTTATGAATATCAACAATGGTAAAGGATCGAATTGTTCTTTGCATATTTTTGTAAAAATACGAATTCTAGAGACAAAAAAAGCAACCTAATTAGGTTGCTTTTTAACTTTTATACATGTGTTTATGCATTTAAAGGTTTTCCGTCCCAAGCTGCTTTTGCAGCTTCTTTTACGGCTTCTGAATACGTTGGATGGCCATGACAGATTCTTGCTAGATCTTCAGCAGACGCTCTAAATTCCATGGCAACTGCAACTTCCATAATTAAATCTGCTACCCGTGCTCCAACCATATGTACTCCTAAAATTTCATCTGTATTTTTATCAGCTAAAACTTTTACAAAACCGTCAATATCTCCACTTGCTCTTGATCGTCCCAAAGCTCTCATCGAAAATTTACCAGCTTTATAATCAATTTTGGCTTCTTTCAATTCGTCTTCAGTCTTACCAACCGCAGCAGCTTCTGGCCAAGTATAAACAATACCAGGAATTAAATTATAATTGATATGAGGTTTTTCACCCGCGAGATATTCTGCTACAACAACGCCTTCCTCTTCTGCTTTATGAGCTAACATTGCGCCTTTAACAACATCACCAATTGCATAAATATTAGATATATTTGTTTGTAAATGATCGTTTACAGAAACTTGACCACGTGCTGTTACTTCAACGCCAATTTTTTCTAATCCTAACCCTTCTGTATATGCTTTTCTTCCAACAGATACCAGGCAATAGTCTCCAGAAAATTCAATTTCCCGATCCTTTTTGTCAGTTGCTTTTATAACAACGGTATTTCCATCTCTTTTTACAGAAGTTACTTTATGACTGGTTGCAAATTTAATGCCTTGTTTTTTGAATACTTTTTGCATTTCTTTTGAAACATCAGTATCCATTCCCGGTACAATTTTGTCCATATATTCAATAACGGTAACATCTGCTCCCAAACGCTTATAAACAGAACCTAGTTCTAAACCAATAACACCTCCACCAATTACAATTAAATGTTTTGGTACTTCAGGCAGTTTTAGAGCCTCTGTAGAAGTGATAACACGTTCTTTGTCAAGAGATATAAATGGCAATGTTGATGGTTTTGAACCTGTTGCAATAATGATATTCGTTCCTTCAAGTATTTCTTCAGTACCATCTTTTTTTGAAACTTTTACATGGGTAGCATCATGAAAAGAACCTAAGCCTTCAAATACATCAATCTTGTTTTTGTCCATTAGGTACTTAATTCCACCCGTTGTGGTTTCTACAACCTTCGCTTTTCTTTCAACCATTTTATTAAAATCGAAAGAGGGCTTTTTAACTGAAATTCCATGTTCTTCGAAGTGATGAACAGCATCGTAATAATGATGAGAAGAATCTAATAAAGCTTTAGAAGGAATACAACCTACATTTAAACATGTACCACCCAAAGTTGAATACTTTTCAACAATTGCTACCTTTTTACCTAATTGAGATGCTCTAACTGCAGAAATGTATCCTCCTGGGCCAGAACCAATTACTATAATATCGTATTTCATGAGTGCGTTTATTTTGTGTAACCTAGAACCTTGCGGTTTAATTTTAAATTAATAATGCACAAAAATAGGTATATTTTCATAAAATAAAGTGATAATTTAGTAGATTTACTGCGCGTATCTTTTTAAAATTTATCCAATGAAAACAAAAATAATAATAAAGTACTTTTTAGTATTCGCTTTCATCGTTGCTCAGTTTTTTGGACCTGAAAAGAATGAAGGAGATTTAGTTTCTGTAGCTAGTTTTATTGCTGAAACAAACCCGCCTGAAAATGTAAAAAATATTTTAGAAACTACCTGTTACGACTGTCATTCTAATAAAACGGTATATCCTTGGTATCACAATATTACGCCAGTAAATTTTTGGTTAGCAAGTCATGTTAAAGATGGCAAAAAGCATTTGAACTTTTCTAAATGGGACGAATACTCTTTAAAAAAGAAAGCCCATAAAATAGACGAATTGTACGAAGAGGTTGAAGAGGGAGAAATGCCCTTAGCTTCTTATACATGGACGCACTCTGAAGCGAATTTAACACAAGAGCAAGTTGATGCAGTAGTGGCTTGGGGTAAAAAGGCACAAGCTGACTACAAGCTACAAATGAATTTAGAATAATTGATTGAACAACAAGTTTTAATTATTGGATATGTTTGGGTAGAACCCAATTCCTCTGCTGCAGGAAGTAGAATGTTGCAAATTATTGAGCAGTTTTTAAAACAACATTGGAAAGTAACCTTTGTATCTCCAGCTCAAAAGAGTGACAAAGCAACAAGTCTCACTTCTATTGGAGTCGACGAAATTTCAATACAATTAAATCACACTTCTTTTGATGATTTCATAAAAGAGCTACAGCCAACGATTGTTCTATTTGACCGTTTCATGATGGAAGAACAATTTGGGTGGCGAGTTGCAGAAAATTGTCCAAATGCACTTCGAATTTTAGATACTGAAGATTTACATTTTTTACGTAAAATAAGACATCAACAATTAAAAAAAGGACAAAAATTTTCATCGGAAGCGTTGTTGAAATCTGAGGATACAAAAAGAGAAATTGCATCAATATTGAGATGCGATTTATCTTTAATTATCTCAACTTTTGAAATGGATTTATTGAAAAACGTTTTTAATATTGACGATAGAATCTTATATTATTTGCCTTTTTTAGTAGATAAAATTCATGAACATCAAATTAAAAAGTGGACTCCTTTTCAAGAAAGAAATCATTTTATATTTGTCGGCAATTTTTTTCATAAACCAAATATTGATGCTGTAATTACCTTAAAAAAAGAGGTTTGGACTAAAATTAGAGAAATTCTTCCCAAAGCAGAAATTCATATTTATGGTGCTTATATTACGCCCCAAGTTCAACAATTACACAACAAAAAAGAAGGTTTTATTATCAAAGGTTTTGTAGAAGATATTCAAGAAGTGGTAAAAAAGGCAAAAGTAGTTTTAGCACCCTTACGTTTTGGGGCAGGTATAAAAGGGAAACTAACGGAAGCTATGCTTTGTGGCACACCAAGTGTAACCACTGAAATCGGAGCAGAAGGAATGTGTGGTAATTTTCCTTGGAACGGTTTTGTTGAAGATAACTTTTCTGATTTTGCATTGATGTCAGCTGAATTGTATAGCAATAAATCAACTTGGGAAAATGCACAAAAAAAAGGCATAGAGATTATCAATTATAGTTACAATAAAGAGGAATTGAGCGCTCCTTTTATCAATCAAATTTATAAAATCCAAGATACTTTAGACAAACATAGAACTCATAATTTTTTAGGTGCTTTATTACAACATCAAACTTTACATGCTACGAAATACTTGAGTAAATGGATTGCAGAGAAGAACAAAGATATTTGTTAGTTTATCTATTAATTTAAAAGAAAAGTAGCAAATAAGTTCTTTACAGAGTACTTTTTAAGGTAATGTTCCTCTAAAACGAGAATTTTAAACCAAAAAAACCACTAATTAAGAATTCCTTTTTAGAGTTGTATAATATTTTCAAGTCATTTCTTTGAGTTAGTTGTTGTGTACCGATAATTTTTAACCAATCATTGAGTCTGTAATTTAATTCACCAGTTGCACTAAGGCTAAAAAAACTTCTTTTTTGTCGATAAATATTTCCAACATCAAAAAAAGCAGTAGCGCCAAATTTACCGTAGATTTTTTTTACTGCATACGCAGCTCCAAAAGAGTAGCGTTGGAAATTACCACCTACTAAATTTGCATACTCAGCTGAAGGGTAAATTGAGATGTGGTCTTTTTTGAACTTTAAAATTGGTATTTCTACTTTAGCTAGAAGGTTTAAAGTTAAAGGATCATTTTTTTTTGTGTCTCCAACCAGAAGAAGTCGAGCGTCTTGTTGAAAAGAAATTTCGATATTTTGGGGGGTGCCAAAAAAAGTTGATGTAATACAACAACAGAGTAATACTATTTTTTTCATAATAACGGGGGGTTAATAAAAACATCAATACTATTTATTGTACTTAAGTTACCCTCTTTAAAGTCAAAAAAAAAATATTTATCAAAAAAATAGCTTTCTTAAAGCAATCTATTAACATAGTTTGAAAAAAAATGAAAAAGAGAGATGAATAAGAATAGATTACTAAAAATTGATTACTTTTTTAAGAGAGTCCCGCTCTTTTTAACAAAGCTTCGGGTTTCGGCGCTTTTCCCCTAAAGCGTTTGTACAAAGACATTGGCTTTTCTGTTCCCCCTTTTGAGAGTATATTCTCTTTAAATTTAGAAGCTACTTCTTTATTGAAAATACCTTTTTCTAAAAAATATTCAAAAGCATCTGCATCTAAGACTTCTGCCCATTTATAAGAATAATACCCTGCAGAATAGCCCCCTTGAAAAATATGAGAAAAAGCAGTACTCATCGAGTTTTCTATAACATCTGGATATAATTTTGTAGTGGCAAAGGCTTCGTTTTCAAATTCCTTTATAGAAACTATTTTTGATGGATTTTGACCATGCCATTTCATATCTAAAAGACCAAAGCTAAGTTGCCTTAATGTTTGCATTCCTTCGTGAAAACTTGCAGATTCTTTAATCTTTTCTATATATTTCATAGGAATTACTTCCCCAGTTTTATAATGCTTTGCAAAGAGTTCTAGTGCTTCTTTTTCATAACACCAATTTTCTAAAATTTGACTCGGTAATTCCACAAAGTCCCATGAGACAGACGTTCCAGACAAACTACCATAGGTAGTGTCTGCTAACATTCCATGAAGCGCATGACCAAATTCATGAAACAAGGTAGTAACTTCATTAAAGGTTAGCAATGAGGGTTTCGTTTCGGTTGGTTTTGTGAAATTACAAACAATAGAAACTTGTGGGCGTTCGTTTATTTTATTTTTAATTTGTTGTGCTTTATAGGAGGTCATCCACGCCCCGTTTCTTTTTCCTTTTCTTGGATGAAAATCAGCATAAAAAATAGATATAAATTTCCCATTATTATCAGTAACACGATAGGTTTTTACATCTTCATGATATTTGTCAAGATCAGAAGTTTCTTCAAAATTTAAATCATACAACCTGTTTGCAATTGTAAAAACACCGGCAATTACATTTTCTAACTTAAAATAGGGTTTTAAAAGTTCTTGGTCCAAATCAAATAATTCCTTTTTTAGTTTTTCTGAATAATAGGCGCCATCCCATTTTTGAAGTTGGTCTATTTTATCTGTTTTTTTTGCGTAATTTTCTAAATTTTCAAACTCTTTTATGGCAGCAGGCTTTGCCTTTTCTAATAGGTTGTTTGAAAATTCAATTACTTTTTCAGGTGATTCGGCCATTCTTTCCTCTAAAACAAAATGGGCATGGGTTTTGTAACCCAATAAATTGGCTCTTTGATGGCGGAGATTTACAATTTCTAAAACAATTTTCTCGTTATTAAATTCATTGTTTTGAAAGGCTTTTTTACCTGCAGCAATTGCCATTTTTTTTCGCAATTCTCTATTTTCTGCATAGGTTAAAAAAGGAACATAACTTGGGTAGTCTAGGGTAAAAACCCATCCTTTTTTTTCTTTGGATTTTGCCACTTCTCTAGCAGATTCTCTCACGCTGTCTGGTAAGCCAGCTAAGTCGTTTTCATCAGTTAAATGCATTTCAAAAGCATTCGTTTCTGCCAACACATTTTCTCCAAATTGTAAAGACAATTTAGATAGTTTGGCGTCAATTTTTCGAAGTTTTATTTTGGCGGGCTCATTTAAATTTGCACCATTTCTTGCAAAACTTTTGTATTGCTTGTCTAGAAGCATTGCTTGTTCTGGAGTTAAATTTAATGTTTCTCGATTGTCAAAAACAGATTTTACTTTTTTAAATAAATCTTCATTTAGAGTAATATCATTTTTAAATGCTGTTAGCCAAGGAGAAACTTCTTGTGCAATTTTTTGAATTTCATCATTTGTTTCGGCAGCGTTTAGATTAAAAAAAATACTGGTAATTCTATTCAATTTTTCACCTGTAAAATCCAAAGCAACTGTGGTATTTTTAAAATTTGCTTCTTCGGAATTATTTATGATTTCATCTATTTCTGCTTTTGCAATTTCTATTGCTTTTTTTATGGCAGGTTTGAAGTCTTTGGTTGAAATTTTAGAAAAAGGAGGAGTGTTGAAATCTTGTAAAAGTGGATTCATATTTTCAATGAATTGATGTCAAAATTTGTTGCTTAAAATAATTATGTATTGTTGTTAAAACTACTTTCTAATCTTTAAAGAAGCCTCTTCAACTTTTAACTTTAAACCTTCTTTATAGGTTATAATTTTATCGAGAACACAACTGTCTGAGGCGCCAATAATTTGTGCCGCTAAAATTCCAGCATTTTTTGCACCATCTAGAGCTACAGTTGCAACCGGAACACCTCCTGGCATTTGTAAAATTGATAAAACAGAATCCCAACCGTCAATCGAATTTCTACTTTTTACAGGAACTCCTATTATTGGTAAAGGACTCATAGAGGCAACCATTCCTGGTAAATGCGCAGCGCCACCAGCGCCTGCAATGATGACTTTAATACCTCTTTTATGAGCATTTTTCGAATAGTCGACTAATTTTTCAGGAGTTCTATGAGCAGAAACAATATCTACTTCTATTTGAATGTCAAAACTTTCTAAAATCTCAATTGCTTCTTGCATTATTGGAAGATCAGAATCACTTCCCATTATTATTCCTACCATAATTTATCATTGTCTTCCTGCAGCAACAGGAACTTATTTAATTTAAAATTTATTTTGAAATTACTCGAATCGTTTCCTTCACTTTTTGTGCAATTTCTCTCGCTTTATTAATATCAGAATTTACAATAGTAACATGTCCCATCTTTCTAAAAGGACGTGTTTCTTTTTTTCCATATATATGTGGAGTAACACCATTAATTTTTAAAATTTCAGCTATATTTTGATAAACTACAGCCCCAGTAAACCCTTCTTCACCAACTAAATTCACCATAATTCCCGCAACTTTACTTTCGGTATTTCCTAAAGGAAGATTTAAAATACTTCTTAAATGTTGCTCAAATTGATTTGTGTAACTCGCCTCAATAGAATAATGACCAGAATTATGTGGTCTTGGAGCAACCTCATTTACTAGTATTTTATCGTCTATTGTTTGAAACATTTCAACGGCTAGCAAACCTACAAAATCTAATTCGTTAACTACTTTTAAAGCAACTTCTCTTGCTTTTTCTGCAACTTTAGAGTCTATTCTTGCAGGGCAAAGTACATATTCTACTTGGTTGGCTTCCGGGTGAAACTCCATTTCAACAACTGGGTATGTTTTCGTTTCACCGTCTTTATTTCTAGCAACAATTACCGCCAGTTCATTTTTAAAAGGAATCAACTCTTCAGTAATGCATTCAACATTTGGTAAACTAGCTAAATCGTCTAAATTTCTTACAATTTTCACCCCATTTCCATCGTAACCAAAACGTGCCGCTTTCCACACAAAAGGAAATGCTATACTATTATTTTCGTATGAATGAATCAATTCCTCTAAATAGGCATAATGAGAAAAGGGAGCTGTAGAAATATTATTATCAAAATAAAAGTGTTTTTGTCTCGCTTTACTCTGAATTATTCGTAAATCTTTTGGTTTCGGATAAATTGTGACACCTTCGTCTTCTAATTTATCCAATGCATCAAGATTTACATTTTCAATTTCAATGGTTAGGATGTCTACTTTTTTTCCGAACTGATAAACGGCATTAAAATCTAATAAATCTCCAACAACAAATTCATTACAAATTTCAGCACAGGGCGCATTTTTATTATTTTCTAGAATTGAAGTATGAATATCAAATTTTTGAGTTTCTGCCAAAAGCATTCTTCCTAGTTGACCACCTCCAAGAATCCCAAGTTTAAAGTCTGAAGAAAAATAATTTTTCACGTATCTATAGTTGTGTTTCGACAAAAATAAGCAACTTAAATTATCTATGCTATTAAAAATTTGTGATTCGAAGTACTGTTCCGTTTTTTATAACTCTATATTCTATAGCCGGACAATTATAACCCTCTGTTTGTGGAGCACCTCCTATGCCTTTTCCAACACCGTATTCGCTATTATCGCATGTACACTTTAAAACAATGCCTCTTTCAAAAACCATTGGTATAGTACAATCATTTACAGGACATAATTTGTCGTAAGCAACAAATTCATTCCCATTTATATTTACCAAAAGGATTCCTTTTGAACCTCCAGAAAGTTCAACAAATCCCCCAGGAACTAGTGCATTTAATAATTGAGGATTGTTTAAATCTGTTGTATAATTTAAAGGTAAAGATTGTATGCAATTATTTAAATCGTCATTATTCGTACACTTTACAAATACTAAAAAGCAAAAGACAAGAAGTGTTTTCTTTATCATAAATATCTTTCATTACTAAAATACCAATGGCAATTTACAAATATTTTGTATATTTGTAATAGAATCTCATTCCTCTTTAAGGTAATGGGATTTTTTAAATTTTAACCCATAAGGGGTGTTTTAATAGATAGTGTATTTCTCAGGCAGAGCTCACTAATTTATTAATTAAAGTTGACGAATTTTAAATAAAATAAAATGAGTGATATATCTTATTATTCCGCTGAAGGATTGAAGAAGTTGAAAGATGAATTGGTTCAACTTGAGCAAGTTGAGCGTCCAAGAGTAACCCAAGAAATCGCTGATGCACGAGATAAAGGGGATTTAAGTGAAAATGCGGAGTACCATGCTGCGAAAGAAGAGCAATCGCATTTAGAATTTAAAATAGCGAAATTAAAAAATGTAATTTCAAATGCTAGAATTATTGATGAATCTCAGTTAGATACTTCCAAAATATTGATTCATTCAATAGTGAAAATTAAGAACACATTAAATGGAATGGAGTTTTCTTACACATTAGTAGCAGACTCTGAAACGGATGTTAGAAACGGAAAATTATCTGTAAACTCACCAATAGGTAAAGGTTTGTTAGGTAAAGAAGTAGGTGATGTCGCTGAAATTCAAGTTCCAAACGGAATTATGAAATTTGAAGTGATCGCTATTTCTAGATGATAGATCCATCGAGATTTTATTATAAATTCGGGTTTTAGCAACGCTAAAACTCGAATTCTTTTTTATATTTACTATTCTATAAATTACAATCAACATGAGTATATTCACAAAAATAATTAAGGGAGAAGTTCCTTGTTATAAGATTGCAGAAGATGATAATTTTATTGCTTTTTTAGATATTAATCCGAATGCGAAAGGACATACTTTGGTGGTTCCAAAAAAAGAGGAAAATAAAATTTTTGATTTGAATAAAATGGACTATAAGAACCTAATGGATTTTACATACAGGGTGGCAAAAGCACTAGAAAAAGCAATTCCTTGTAAAAGAATAGGAATGAGTGTTATTGGTTTAGAAGTGCCTCACGTTCATGTTCACTTAATTCCCTTAAATGCAATGACAGACATTCAATTTACAGAAAAAGTAAAGTTGACAAATGATGAGTTTATTTCTTTAGCAGAAAGTATTTCGGATACTTTTGATTAAATTAAATTTAGTAGAATCTGAAAAGAAGTTCCTTTATCAATTTCAGATTTGTGTACAAATACACTTCCTTTATGATAATCTTCTATTATCCGTTTAGAAAGAGACAGCCCTAATCCCCACCCTCTTTTTTTGGTAGTAAAACCGGGTTTAAAAATTTGCTTATAAAGTTTTTTAGGAATTCCTTTTCCTGTATCAGAAATTGTAATTTTTACTTTTTTAGAAGGATTTTCTATCGTTAATAATAGGTGGCCTTTTCCCAGCATTGCATCCATAGAATTTTTAATGAGATTTTCTATAACCCAACCAAATAATTCTTTATTTATGTTGGTGTAAATTTCATTATTTACAGACCTAAATTCGAATGAAATTTGCTTAGAACTTCTCGATTCTAAGTAGTCAAAAGCTTGTTTGGTTTGGGCAACAATATTTTCCTTTTTCAATTCTGGCATTGAGCCAATTTTAGAAAAACGATTTGCAATTGTATTCAATCTAGAAACATCATTTTCTATTTCTTCAACATATTTATCTTCTATTTTTTCCATTTTTAAAATGGCAATCCATCCCAAAAGAGAAGACAAGGGTGTGCCAATCTGATGGGCTGTTTCCTTTGCCATTCCTGTCCAAAGCTTATTGGTTTCAGCAACTTTATTAGCGTTATAAAACATATATATAACACTTAAAAATAGCAATAAAATGAAAATTAAAGCGACTGGGTAATACGTTAGTTTGTTTAATAGGTCTGAATTCCGATAATAAATAAACTGTATGTTTTTTCCATTGTAACTGACTTTAATTGGCTCATTTTCTGACTTCATTTTTGCCAATTGATTTGCCAAATATTTTGGATTTAAAGATTTTAAAGAATCCAGATTTTGAAAATATTCTATGGTTCCTTTTTCATTTACCAAAATCATCGGAATATTACTATTACTCTCAATTACTTTTAGGGGTAAATCTACATTTGCATTTAAATCTATATTGGTGGCAATTTCTTTTTGGGCAGTTGCTAAAATTTCCATTTTAATACGTTCTTCCTGTTTAAATTTTTGAAAGAATGTATAAGTGTTCCATAATATTAGTGAAACAATAATTAAAGATATTAAAATCGCTATGCGTCTAAATAAAATATTGTTTGTTAAAAAATTCATCAAAACAAATATAAAGGTTTCAACGATATAACTCATTTAAAGATTTGATAGTATATTTACGTATCAAATATTTTATGTATGCTTTCTATTCATCCAAAAGACATTTCTACAAAAAGACTGCATGGTTATTTACTAGGAGCCATTGCACCAAGGCCAATAGCTTTTGCTAGTACCATTGACGAAGAAGGAAATCCTAATTTGTCTCCTTTTAGCTTTTTTAATGTTTTTGGTGCAAATCCACCATTATTGATTTTTTCTCCAGCAAGAAGGGTCAAGAACAACACTACAAAGCATACCTTAGACAATGCATTGGCAACCAAAGAAGTTGTTATAAATGTGGTAAATTATGCGATAGTTCAACAAATGTCTTTGAGTAGTTCAGAGTATCCTGAAGGAGTCAATGAATTTGTTAAAGCTGGATTTACAATGTTGCCATCAGATGAAATAAAACCATTTAGAGTTGCAGAATCTCCTGTGCAATTTGAGTGTAAAGTAAAAGAGGTTATTTTTACCGGAACGAAAGGTGGAGCAGGGAACTTAATTATATGTGAAGTGGTAAAAATGCACGTATCTGAACAAGTATTAGCTGATGACGGAAGTATTGATCAACATAAAATTGATTTGGTTGCAAGAGCCGGAGGAAGTTATTATACAAGAGCAAGAGATGGTTTTTTCGAAATCCCAAAACCTATTACTACCCTAGGAATTGGTGTTGATTTAATTCCAGCTGTCATTAGAAATAGTACAATTTTAACAGGAAATAATTTAGGAATGTTAGGGAATATAGCACAATTACCAACTCAAGATACTGTTAATAACTTTGGGAAAGAACACCCGGAGTTTATTGGATTAGAAACCACAAAAAAACATACATTTGCTCAAGAGTATTTAAAAAAGAATGATGTAGAAAGTGCTTGGAAAGTACTTTTATTAAATTAGAAATTATGGAAGTTATAGGTAAAATAAAAATTGTTGGAGACGTTCAAACTTTTGGCGCTAACGGATTTCAAAAAAGAGAATTAGTAGTCACAACAGACGATCAATATCCACAAATGATCATGATAGAATTTGTGCAAGACAAATGCGATTTGTTAAACAACTATTCTGTTGGACAAGATGTAAAAGTATCTATCAACTTAAGAGGTAGAGAATGGATCAATCCACAAGGCGAAGCTAAATACTTTAATTCTATCCAAGGATGGAGAATAGAAAATTTATCTCAAGCAGCTTCATCAGCTAGTAATTTGCCTCCTGTAGATCAGTTTCAGCCAGCATCTAAGGTTTCAGATGAAGAACCAGATGACCTGCCATTCTAAAAAAGTAAAGTTTAACATCTAAAAAAAAGAGTGCAAATTAAATTTGCACTCTTTTTTTTAGATGTATTTTGAGAATTTAACTTTTTTTCTCTCCCTTTTTTGGCATTGGTCCACGAAGATGAATGACCAAACCATTTAAAAAATTACGTAAAATTTGATCTCCGCATTCAACATACTTTGGATGCTCTTCATTTCTAAATAAAGCTCCTAATTCTCCTTTGCTTACTTTAAAGTCTACCAAAGCACAAATGTTTACAATATCAGTATCGCGTAATTTATGAGCGACACGTAGTTTTTTTAAAATGTCATTATTTGTTAATCCCATAGAGTAAATATATTTATTTTTTAGTCTACAACTTGAAAAATTGCCAATGCATAAAGCGCAAATCTAACAAAACGAAATAACCCAAATAAAATTACATTTTTAAATGGATATTTAATCATTCCAGCAGCCATACAAGAAATTGAAAAGGGCACAGGTAACAGAGCTCCTACTAAAATTAAAAAACCACCCCATTTTTTTGAATTTTTTAGATGTTTCGCCATTTTTACTTCTAAATACGTCTTAATAGCTTTTATCTTTAAAGATTTTTCACCTATGAAATAAGATAATAACCCTCCAAAATAAGACAGTGCAGCAAGTATCGTTAAATTTAAAACGGGTTCCGAAGTTTTTTTTGTCCAAGCAATAAATATTTCTGGCGGAACCAGTCCAAATAATGTTTCTGAGGTAAAGAAAAATGAAAAAATACCTAGTTTGGAAAAGACTTCTGTAATAGATGTTAAAACCTCATTAATATTAAAAAGGTATCTGTCCACAAAAAAAAGAAGAATTACCACAGATAAAATAGGAATAAATGCTTTTTTTAGGCTTTCCAAAATAAACATATAAAAACCAGTTCTTGAATAGTAGCTATGCATTAATTTAGCAATCTCTTTCTTCGTTTTTATTCTTTTTCTCTTCGGCATTCTGTTTTTTTAACTTTTCTAAAGTAGTTTACAAAAATAAGAACTTAATTTCTATAAAATGGACTATTCATTTAGATTCATATATTTTTTTGATTTTATTACTTTAGCAGCAAAGTAAATATAATGATTTGGCTTAATGATAAAATTGAATTTCCTTCTTATGAGTCTTCAACAGATGACGGTATTATTGCCTTGGGAGGCGATTTGACAGAAGAACGGTTATTGCATGCATATAAGAATGGAATTTTTCCATGGTACTCTGAAGGAGAACCTATCGTTTGGTATTGTCCTCATAAAAGAATGGTTTTATTTCCAGATGATCTAAAAGTATCAAAATCGATGCAAAAAATCAGAAAGAAAAATAAATTTAGAATAACTGAAAACGAGGCTTTTAAAGAAGTGATCTATAATTGTAAAAATATTGACAGAAATGATGGTTTTGGAACTTGGATTACCGGAGAGATGGAGCAAGCCTATATTAATTTACACCAAAAAGGAGTTGCAAAATCGATTGAAATTTGGTTAGAAAACGAATTGGTTGGTGGCTTATATGGTGTAGAAATAAATAATATATTTTGCGGAGAAAGCATGTTTAGTAAAGTTTCGAATGCTTCAAAATTAGCATTTATACATTTAGCCAAAAACAAAGAGTACACATTAATAGATTGTCAAATTTACAATGAACATCTAGCAAGTTTGGGGGCAAAAGAAGTTGATAGAGATGCATTTTTAAAAATATTGAAGAGTTCATTTTTTTGAAAGTTATGAATTGGTCTGGTTTTTGTTTAAATGACCGTATTCTAAATTTATAACATGAAAAAAGAATACATTCTAATTTTACTCTTTTTCGCACCATTGATTTCCTTTTCACAAGAAAAACTGGGAAAACCATTCTTTACAGGAGCCGCAAACCTAACTTTTGGTATCAACGAACATTATACACTAGATCCAGATGATGGAGAGCCTCTCATAATCCCATCGGCAATCTTTCTTAGAATGGGTTTTGGCTACGAGTTTAAAAAGAGATTCGCTATAAGTATAAATGGAGGCTTTGATTATCATTGGAATTATGCACTAAGTGCATATCCAACCTATAGTAGTGTGAAATATATCATCACCGAAAATCAAGGAGATCAATTTTTTACAGAAGTAAGTTATGGAAAAATGTGGAGGCCCTCTATAGAGTTTCCAGACGGGAGCTACTATCGTTTAGGTTTGGGGACCCAGGTAAAAGGAACAGGTAGATGGAATACAATTGTTCGATTAGATTTTCATAGAAAAGGGATTATTGGTTTCGAAAACAACAAAATAGATAGTATTTCTTTAGGAATAGAATTTTCTTTTTTTTAAAAATCAGCAGCAACAGTAAAACAGATTGTTTTGTTTGTTAAAGGATGCGAAAACTCAATAAACTCTGCATGTAAATGCAATCTATTTTCTTTTGTTCCGTATAAATCATCTCCTACAATAGGTATGTTTAATCCATCTTTATGAGCAGCATGAACTCTTAGTTGGTGTGTTCTTCCGGTAATTGGATAAAAATAAACGCTCGTTTTATTATTTTCTCTTTTGATAATTTCCCATTTTGTCTCGGCATTTTTACCAAATTTAAAATCTACTAATTGTTTCGGTCTGTCTTCTAAATCAACTCGCAACGGAAGTTTAATACTTCCTTTATCTTCGGTTACATTTCCATCTAATAAAGCAACGTATCTTTTTTTGATTGTTCTATTGATAAACTGACTCTGTAAAATTGTATTCGCTTCTTTCGTTTTGGTAAGGACCATTATTCCAGAAGTAGACATGTCTAATCGATGAACAATTAAAGGGCCGGTAGCATCTGGAAATTTTTGTTTAATTCGAGTATAAACAGAATCGGTAATGTCCTTTCCGGGAACAGACAAAAATTCAGTAGGTTTATTTACAACAATCAAAGCAGCATCTTCATAAATAATTTCTAAATCTTGTTTTTCTGCCAGATTTACCAGTAATAAATTAGCATCCATTTTAATTCCTTTTAGCATATGATTTAAAATGGGTTTGCACCTGCTTTGGCAAGCAGGATAATAGTTTTTATGTTTTCTAATTGCTGAATTCGGAGATTTTCCCCACCAAAATTCTGCCATACAAATGGGTGTTAAATTATTTAAAAACGCATGGTTTAAGAGTTTTGGAGCAGAACATTCACCAGACCCAGCAGGAGGTTTTACTTTCGGGTTCTTAAAAATAGTTACTAAACTTACTTTTTCTTTTTCTTGATTTAAGAAAGCATATTTGCTAAAAAGTGTTTGTTGTAAGTAATTGGATTTTTCTTTTCGTTGTTTTTTTAGCCATCTAATTTTATCTTCATAAACAGCAAACACGGCTCTTTTTTTATGAATTTTGTCTTCATAATATTCCTGAAGTTCTTTATAGTAAAATTGATCGTTAAAACTTTCTTGGATTAATTTTTTTTTAAGAGAATCATAATCAAAATCACCTAAAGTTGATTTACCAATTTTTTTTCTGGTCTTTCTTTCAACTTTTTGGACTTTCAATTTTCTTCTTTCTTGAGATAAATCGATTTCAATATTTTTTATTATTTTTTGCAACGATTTTTGTAACTTTAAATATGTTGGATCTCTTTTTAAAATAGTTAACTGCGCATTTATTTGGTTTATTTCTTCTTCTCCTTTTAAATAAAAGCTTCCATCAGTTCTCATATTGAAAACGGGTGGGACAAACTTTTTTGGCAAACTTTTATCTGCTAATTTTCCAGAAAATGCCGCTAGATATCCGATTTCATTTTGTTTATTTTTTACGATTAAAACCCCAAACATTTTCCCAATAGCAAGTTCTTTTGAATCAGAATTCAACCCAAAATTATGTTTAAAATCTGATTGATTTTCTAAGTATTCTTGTACTTCTTTTACAGCAATTTTTGCCAAAGGATGAGGCTCATAGTAAAATGGGAATGTAAATTTTTTTGGAAGCGGTATTTCAGAGATGTCTTCTTTAAAATTTTGAAAATAATTCAAGGGTTATAATTATGAGGTTAAATTGTAAAAGTAGCACGTTGCAATCGATCATTCATAGATTTCCCTAAACCATTATTAGGAAGTCTTTCTGCAATTATGATATCTAATTTTTGACGATCTAACTCATGTAAAGAGTCATATAACTTTGATGCAGCCTCTTGCATAGATCCATTATCAGATAAAATTATCTCTGTTAAAGAGCTGTTATTTAAAGACTCTTTGAAAACAAGAACACCTACTTTTTTTGTTGAATGTTTTTTAGCTTCAGAGGCAACATCATCTACTAAAAGAGTTTGAGTTGAAGGGGCATAATGTCTTGCCAACATTCCAGGAGCATCCGGACTTTCCTCTTTTTTATTTTTGATAGAAACGCTACCAACAACAGCTTCAATATCTTCTAGGGCCAGCGCACCTAGTCTGAAGATAACAGGAGTCTCTTTTTCAAAACCAATAATGGTAGATTCAATTCCGTTAGAACATGCACCACCATCTAAGACCTGCAGAATGTCATTTTTAAAATAGCTCTCTACATGTTCAGGTTTTGTAGGGCTGATACTTCCAAAAGGATTTGCACTTGGAGCGGCCAAAGGGAAAGGCAATTGTTTTAATAGTTCTAATGTTACCGGATGATTTGGTACTCGAATAGCCACTGTGTCTTTACCAGCAGTAATCATATCAGGTATTTTCTCGTTCTTCTTTAACACCAATGTCATAGATCCTGGCCAAAAAGCATCCGCTAATAGTTTTGCCTTTTCCGGAATATGGGTTGTCATGGTTTGTAATGCTTTTGCAGAAGCAATATGAACAATCAGTGGGTTGAAAAAAGGTCTTTTTTTAGTCGAAAAAATTCGTTTAACAGCCTTTTCACTGTATATATTACCTGCCAAACCGTATACAGTTTCAGTGGGTATTGCAACCAATTCCTCATTTGTTAATAAATGAACTGCTTTTTGTATGTCTGTAGAAATAATGCTCATAATTCGGCTGTGAAATTACGCATAAAATTGAAGTTTTTAATGTGCTTCTAACCAATTTTTCCCCAAACCAATTTCTACATCTAAAGGGACAGCCATTTTAAAAGCATTTTCCATTTCATATTTTATAATTGGTTTTATAATTTCTAATTCATCTTTATGTACATCAAAAACCAATTCATCGTGCACTTGCAATAGCATTTTTGATTTAAATTGTTCTTTTTCAAACCTATTGTAAATATGAATCATCGCTAATTTTATAATATCTGCTGCTGAACCTTGAATAGGTGCATTTACGGCATTTCTCTCAGCCCCACTTCGAACCATAGCATTTCTAGAATTGATGTCTTTTAAGTACCTACGTCTTTTTAATACGGTTTCTACATACCCATGTTCTCGGGCAAAATCTACTTGGGCAGACATGTATGCTTTCAATTTAGGGTAGGTTTCATAATAGGTGTCAATCAATTCTTTCGCTTCGCTTCTAGATAAATCGGTTTGGTTGCTCAACCCAAATGCCGAAACACCATAAACAATGCCGAAATTAACAGTTTTGGCATTAGTTCTTTGTTCACGAGTTACTTCACTTAAAGGAATATTAAATACTTTAGCGGCGGTGGAAGCGTGAATGTCTTCCCCATTTTTAAAAGCATTTATCATATTTTCCTCTTCACTCAAAGCAGCGATTATTCGCAATTCAATTTGGCTATAATCGGCCGCTAATAAAACGTAATTTTCATTTCTTGGGATAAAAGCCTTCCGCACTTCTCTTCCGCGTTCTGTTCTAATGGGTATATTCTGTAGATTAGGATTGTTAGAACTTAAACGTCCAGTTGCAGCAACAGCTTGCATATATTGCGTATGAATTCTTCCAGTGTTTGGGTTCACTTCATTTGGCAAGGCATCTACATAGGTACTTTGTAATTTTTTATATTGGCGGTATTCTTGAATGTCTCTTATAATTTGATGGTCTTTTGCCAAGAAAGATAAGATGTCTTCCCCTGTTTTATATTGCCCAGTTTTTGTCTTTTTTGGTTTGGCCACCAATTGCATGTTTTCGAATAAAACAATTCCTAATTGTTTTGGAGAAGCAATATTAAATTCCTCTCCTGCTTGCTCGTAAATGCTCTTTTCTAATCGGATTATATCATCAGTCAATGCAACAGATAATTCTTTTAAGAAATTAGAATTCAGATTTATCCCTTCAATTTCCATAGCTGTCAAAACAGAAACCAGTGGCAATTCGATATCACTAAAAAGCTTGGTAACATTTCCACTTTCTAATTCTTTGGTAAAATGTTCTTTTAATTGCAATGTAACATCTGCATCTTCAACAGCATATTCTGTCTGTTCTGCAATAGGAACTACTCTCATAGAAAGTTGGTTCTTCCCGTTTTTACCAATCAATTCTGTAATTGAAACAGGTTGATAATTTAAATAGGTCTCTGCTAGCATATCCATCGTATGACGCATGTCTGGATTGATCAAATAATGGGCAATCATGGTATCAAATAATTTCCCTTTAACAGGCATTTTGTAATTTGATAAAACTTTGATGTCGTATTTCAAATTATGACCAATTTTTTCAATTTTTGATTCAAAAAACGGTCTAAATTCTTCTAAAATGCTTGCTGTTTCTTCTTGGTTTTCAGGGAATGAGACATAATACCCTTTTCCAATTTCAAAAGAAAAAGCAATTCCAATCAATTCAACCTCTAAGGCTTTCAAACCCGTTGTTTCTGTATCAAAACAAACCGAATTTTGTTGCATTAATTTGTCAATTAATAGTTTCCTAGAGAGTGGAGAGTCAATATGTTGATAAAAATGACTCGTATTTTTTATGGTTTTAAATCCGGTTGCAACTTCGGCATCAGAAATACTTCCGGTTCCAGGAGTTGCAAACAAATCAAATTGTCCTTCCAGACTTGAAGCTGCCTTTTTAGGGGCAACGTTTGTTATTTCTTCTGTAGATTTTTCTGGTGAATTTGTTTTCTCTGCATTTTCAATTGCAAAAGTTCTAGTGAAGTTGGTTAATAAATTCCGAAATTCTAATTCGTTAAAAAGTTCAGTAACTTTCTCAATATCTGGCCGATCTAATTCAAAATCTTTGGCATGAAAAGACACCGGAACATCTAACATGATGGTAGCTAATTGTTTCGAAAGTAACCCTAATTCTTTTGCGCCCTCTACTTTCTCTTTCATTTTCCCTTTGAGCTCATGGGTGTTTGCTAACAAGTTTTCCATAGACCCATAAGTGGCTAAAAATTTCTTCGCAGTTTTTTCTCCAACGCCAGGTAACCCTGGAATATTATCTGCAGAATCGCCCATCATCCCTAAAAAGTCGATGACTTGTTCTGGTCTTTCTACGCCGAATTTTTCTTTTATTTCTGGTACTCCCCAAATATCATAACCACCCCCAAAACGAGGTTTGTACATTAAAATATTTTCTGAAACTAGTTGGGCGAAATCTTTATCTGGCGTTACCATAAAGGTTTTGTAACCTTCTTTTTCGGCTTGTTTAGAGAGGGTTCCAATAATATCATCTGCCTCAAAACCCTCTTTTACCATAATAGGTATGTGCATGGCTTTTAGAATTTCTTGAATGTAAGGCACCGCAATTTTAATCGCTTCTGGAGTTTCATCTCTGTTTGCTTTGTAGGCTTCAAAAAGTTCTACTCTATCAACGCTACCGCCTTTGTCAAAACAAACCGCTAAATGATCGGGTCTTTCACGTTTTATAACATCTAAAAGTGAGTTCATGAAACCCATAATAGCAGAAGTATCTAATCCTTTAGAATTAATTCTTGGGTTTTTTATAAATGCGTAATATCCTCGAAAAATTAATGCATAAGCATCTACTAAAAAAACTCTTTTCTGATTTGACATAAATACTAATTTCTAATAAAATAAATGAGCGAAACAAAAAATAAATTAAATGTTTCAGATAGACGAGAAAGGTACAAAACTTTAACAGAGTGTTAAAATTCATTCGTGTTTTAACACCTATATTTGTCGATATATAAACTTATCTTATGTCACGCTGGGTAATTCCTATCATTGTTTTAACGGTTGTAATAATTGCTTTAGAAATTTATACGTTTCAAGCTTTTAAGACGATTTCTAAAAGTAAATTCATGCGATTTACTTTTTTAACTCTAAGTATTGCTGTTTATGTTTATTTTTTTCTCACAGTTTTTACATACAACAGAAGTGATGGGCAAACACCCCAATTTCAAATGGCAATGGGTTTGTTACTTACGTTTTCGATACCCAAGTTGGTCATTATTTTAGCGTTATTTGGAGAGGATATTTACCGATGTATTTTTAAAGTAATTTCTGCTATTTCTGATGGAGAAACAAAACCTTTACCGAGCAGAAGAAAATTTATTTCACAGTTAGCTATTGGCCTAGCCGCAATTCCGTTTGCATCTTTTATCTACGGAATTCTCCAAGGAAAGTACAATTATAAAGTACTAAAGTATCGTTTAACTTTTAGAGACCTGCCTGAAGCATTTGACGGATTTACAATTACGCAGATTTCTGATATTCATTCTGGAAGCTTTACCAATAAAAAGAAAATTCAATATGGGGTTGATTTAATCAATCAGCAAAAATCTGATGTCATTCTTTTTACAGGAGATATTGTAAACAACAAAGCAGATGAAATGAATGATTGGTTAGATGTTTTTGATAAACTAGAAGCAAAAGATGGAAAGTTTTCAATTCTTGGAAATCATGATTACGGTGATTATATGGAGTGGAAAAACCCAGAAGATAAAATTAAAAATTTTCAAGAGGTAAAAGAGGTACATCAAAAAATAGGTTTTGATTTATTATTAGACGAGCATCGTTATTTAGAAAAAAAGGGACAAAAAATTGCACTTTTAGGGGTGGAAAATTGGGGAAAAGGATTCAATCAGGCAGGAGATTTAAAGAAAGCATCAAAAGAAGTTCATAAAGAAGACTTTAAAATTTTAATGTCTCACGATCCAAGTCACTGGGAATACAAAGTGAAAAAAGATGATTTTAACTATCAACTTACACTTAGCGGACATACACATGGTTTGCAAATGGGAATAGAAATCCCTGGTTGGTTCAGATGGAGTCCTTCTAAATATGTCTACAAACAATGGGCAGGATTGTATGAAGAATTTGGAAGGTATATTAATGTAAATCGTGGTTTTGGTTACCATGCCTTTCCCGGTAGGGTAGGTATTTGGCCTGAAATAACGGTCATAGAATTGAAAAAAGCCTCATAATCAGTTCATTTAAATACTTTTATATATATTTGTTTAAAAAAAGAAGCTATTTATTAGAACTTGTCCCCTTAAAAACTGTTTGTTATGGCAAAATTTGGAGAATTAATTAGTGTTGTAAAACCTGTTTTAATAGATTTTTATTCAGATTGGAATGATGTTGAAAATGCTGAAGATACCCTAAGAGATGTTGCGGCAGCTTTGGGTGATAAGGCTAAAGTTATAAAAATTGATATTAAAAAGAATGAAACTCTTGCTGAAGCCCTCCGTGTAAAAGGAAACCCTACATTTATGATCTATAAAAATGGCGAAATGAAATGGCGTCAAACAGGGGTTCAAGATGCAAATACTTTAATTGGTTTGGTGCAACAGTACGTTTAGTTTTGGAAGCTATTTCTTGCTCTCATTACTTGCTTTTACATCTCTTTACAAAGAGTTCTAACATGCCATTCAATCAGTGCTAGCCTTTTTGACAACCCTATTGTGACTTCATCTTTGAGAAAGTAAATCCTTTTTCAGTAAATATTTTCAATACTATTGGAAGCGCATATTGCATTCTTTCAGCAGCTTTTACACTGTCGTGAAAAACAATAATACTTCCTTTTCTTGTGTTCTTTAAAACATTTTGCAAACATTTTTCCTTAGTGATTGAAGTATCAAAATCTCCAGATAATACATCCCACATAATAATTTTGTACTCTTTTTTGAAAAGCATTCTTGCTTGAGAACTCATGATTTTGCCGTAAGGAGGTCTAAATAATTTAGGATTTACAGTGTTTTTCATTGTTCTCGAAATGACATTTTCACAATCCAAAACACTGTTTATATATTCTTGATCATCCGCTCTCCAGCCATTTAAATGATTTTGTGTGTGGTTTCCGATAGCGTGGCCATCAGAAATAATGTTTTGAAAGATTTCAGGTTGTTTTGTAATATTTTTTCCAATACAAAAAAAAGTAGCTTTTGCCTTATACTTCTTTAATTCAGATAAAACAAATTCTGTGATTTCAGGAGTTGGACCATCATCAAAAGTAAGGAAAACCTCTTTTTTATTGAAAGAAAAACGCCAAGTGTATTTTGAGAAAATTCTCATTATAAGCCTTGGCGTTTTTGCAAAATATGTTTTCATTTAAAACTTATTCTTCCTCTGGAATTAGATGGTTAAATAGCTTTACAATAGTGATAAATTCATCCTGTAAAGCGTCTAAATATTCTTTGTCAACATCTCCTTCTTCAGCTTGACTAATAATATTTCTGTACATATACAAAGCAGTATCTATTTCATCAAAAATAAGTGAGGTGTCGTTAAGAGAAAAGGTGCTTAGCCAAAGTAATTTTTCCTTAAACAATGCAATAAGTGTCTTAGAAGTCTCTCTTGCTTTTTTAGAGTCTTTCAATCTATAATACGCTTCAGGATAGCCTAAAGACAAGCTGTAATGATCAAAATCTCTAATAGGCATTTTTTCTAATGACAAATCTAAAATTTCTAATGCCTTTGCAGTGTCCCCTTTTTTACTAAAAGCTTCAGACAAACGCAATAAGCTATTTCGCATAGAAATAGAATTTCTTTTGGTTTGTTCATCTAAATAAATTTTTCCATCATTAATATTTTTCCAATCCAATTTTTGAATATTTGTGTACATTTTATCTGGATCAATTCTTCCCATATCAAACAGACTTTTTCCTTCAATAGGTGTTTTAATAGGAACTAATTTATAGGCCAAACCATCTAACTGTAAATAGTCTTTTAACCAGATATATTCTTCATCTGCATTTGCCCCTCCAGTGAAGTAAATTGGTCTTTCCCAATCATTATTAGCAAGAATATCTAGCATTAGAATTCTATTTTTAAATAGTGCTCTATCATCAATTGTAATGTCTATATAGGGTACAATTTTATCTGCATCTTTCAGGGCTACAATTCCGTTTTCTAAGACCTTTTCCTTGTTAACAGGAATTCGAATTCTATTGGTTGGATAAAATTTTTCTTTTGTGTTACTTTCCGTTTCAACGTAGGTGGCATCACTATCGGAAGCAATCCAACGCATGAGGTTTTTAATTGTCATTACAGAATCTTTAAAACGAGGATGTTCTAGAGAATAAGCAACGTCTAAAGTACCGTATTTGTATTGGTCATGTTTTAATTGAGATGGAATAGGAGCTGCTTCATACGTGGCACGTTTCATTTGATCTATATACCAATCTGTTGCAAAAAGTGAGGTGTTTACCAATTTAATATCTGTTCTAATATTTTCTACTTCTTGGAGGTACCAAAGAGGAAATGTATCATTATCTCCAATGGTAAACATAATTGCATTTTTATCGCAACTTTCTAAATATGCTTGTGCATTTAAATGGGTAGTATATCGGTTAGAACGATCATGATCATCCCAATTTTGAGAGGCCATTAGTGTTGGCACAGCCAAAAAAGAAACTACAGAAACTACAATGGCTACCGCTTTTTTATTTGCAAAATGCTTTAGGTATTCATAAAGAGCAAGCACTCCGAAGCCGATCCAAATTGCAAAAATATAGAAACTACCCACTACAGCGTAATCTCTTTCTCTTGGTTCAAAAGGTTTGGGGTTTGTGTAAAAAATAATAGCAAAACCAGTAAATGCAAAGAATAAAAAGAGTGTAAAGAAGTTTTGTTTGTCCCACTTTATTTGATAAAGTAATCCAATAATTCCTAAAATTAGTGGTAAAAAGTAGTATTTATTTCGTCCTTTATTTTCTAAAATTTGAGAGGGAAGCTTTTTTTGAGACCCCAGTCTTACTTCGTCAATAGCAGTAATTCCGCTCATCCAATTTCCATTAAAAACATCTAAATTTCCTTGAACATCATTTTGACGCCCTACAAAGTTCCACATAAAATAACGACCATACATGTAGCCAAACTGAAAACTCATCATAAATTTTATGTTTTCACTAAATGTAGGTCTTCGAGTACTGTTTTGAGGAATCCCAGCAATAGATTTATACATTTTTTCTGAAGCAGGATTTACCATTCTCGGGATAAAACCTTTGTGTTTATCAGACCAATTTGGTACTACATCTTTGTAGTTATTTACAATTTCGTATTTACCATTTCTTTTTTCATACTTAGGCTTGTCATCCTTGTAGGGATCTTTTGCATTTTGTTCTCTTTCAAAAGAATTAGAGTAATAGGTGTCATAAAAAACATTCGCATCACCATATTGCTCACGTTCATAGTAAGCGAGTAATTCACGAGCACTTGATGGGTTGTTTTCATTAATTGTTGTGTTTGCATTCGCTCTAATTGGAAGCATCATCCAAGACGAGAAGCCAATCATAATAAATAATACAGATAGAAGTAATGTATTTGAGTGTACTTTATTTTTCTTTCTGGTAAAATTTAATCCGAAATAGAATAGCGCAACCAAAATAATTGCAGCAATAATACTTCCAGAATTGTAAGGCATTCCAACAGAATTGATAAAAAACAATTCTGATGCACTAAAGAATTTTAACGTGAAAGGAAATAAAAATTTAAAGACAAACATCAAAACTACAACAGAAATTAAGGTAGCTATTGCAGTAGTTTTCAAATTAATTTTTTGATAGGTTTTAAAGAAGTACAATAGCACAATTGCTGGAATTACCAGTAGAGAAAGAATGTGAACACCAAAAGACAAACCGACCACAAAACTAATTAATATCAACCATTTATTACCTCTTTGGGTATGTATTTCACTTTCCCACTTTAATCCTAGCCAGAATAGCAATGCCATTAAAAAGGAAGACATGGCATAGACCTCACCCTCAACAGCACTAAACCAAAAACTATCAGAAAAAGTATACGCTAAAGAACCTACGATACTGCTCCCTAAAATAGCAATGTATTTTCCTTCTGTTATTTTGCTGGACTTTAACGCTAGTTTTTCAGACAAATTAGTAAGGGTCCAAAACATACATAAAATGGTAAACGCACTTGCTAGTGCAGACATGAAATTAACCATTTTGGCTATTTCATTTAGGTTTGAGGTAAACATTGCAAAAAAGGCTCCTAACATTTGAAATAAAGGAGCTCCTGGAGGATGCCCAACTTCTAATTTTACAGAGGTAGAAATATATTCTCCACAATCCCAGGCGCTTACTGTTGGTTCTAGCGTTAAAGAATATGTAATTAAAGCAATGGCAAATGTAACCCACCCTAAGATGATATTCCATTTTTTAAAATTTTCTGAACTCATAGGTTGTCTGATATATATCAGCGAATTTAGTAATAAATATGAATATAAATAGTTGTAAGTTTCTTTTATAAACAGTAGAATGCTCATAAAAGTTTGTTAAAAACAAAATTTCGTACAAAATGTTTGTGAAATTAAAACTTTGGGTTAAATTTGCACCCGCACAAAAGCATTGGCCTATGGTGTAATTGGTAACACACCGGTTTTTGGTACCGACATTCAAGGTTCGAGTCCTTGTAGGCCAACAAAAAAGTCCTAGTAAAATTAATTTTACTAGGACTTTTGCTATTAAGAGAACTCTGTATTAGATTATTTCATTAAAAAATCTTTTAAGTCTTGATAGCTAGCTGCTTTTACAGAGACTTTTTTATTATTGATAACTTTCTGAATCTGTTCTGGTATTTCAACGGAAACAGGAAGTGTTTCTTCAACAACATCTAGGAATTTAACCGGATGAGCTGTTTCTAGAAAAACCCCAAATTCGTTTTCATTTAACCCGTATTTTTTCAATCCTAAATATCCAACAGCTCCATGAGGATCTGCAACATAACCAGAAGTAGTATAAATTTCTTTCATTGTGTTTCTAGTTGCATCATCTGTAAAACTATAGGAAGAAAATGCACTTCTAAGTGCTTCAATATCGTTGTTAAATAATTCTAGTATTCTAATAAAATTACTTGGGTTACCAACATCCATAGCGTTAGAAATAGTTGCTTTAGATGGTTTAGGGTTGTAAATACCGTCTACAAGATAGTTAGGGACGGTATCATTTATGTTGGTAGAAGCTACAAAATGTTTGATTGGCAAACCTAATTTTTGTGCCATAATTCCTGCGCATATATTTCCAAAATTACCACTAGGTACTGAAAAAACAAGTTCTTTTTGAGTTTTATGAAGTGCTTTATATGCAAAGAAAAAGTAAAACATTTGTGGCAACCAACGCGCAACATTTATAGAGTTTGCTGAAGTTAGTGTTTTGGTAATTTCTTCGTCTAAAAAAGCCGTTTTTACCATTTCTTGACAATCATCAAAAACACCATCTACTTCCAAAGCTTTAATGTTCTGTCCTAAAGTAGTTAATTGTTTTTCTTGAATATCGCTTACCTTTCCTGAGGGATACAAAATTACAACATTAACACCTTTTGCACCTAAAAAACCGTTTGCAACAGCACCTCCAGTATCTCCGGAAGTCGCAACCAATACAGTAACTTCATCCTTATTGTCTTTGTTAAAATATTCCAAACATTGCGCCATAAATTTTGCTCCGACATCTTTAAAGGCCATAGTTGGTCCGTGAAATAATTCTAATGAAGCTGTATTTTCATCAATCTTCACCAAAGGAAAATCAAATGAAACTGTTTTTGCAATAATCTCTTTTAATTTCTCAGCAGGAATTTCATCACCTACAAATTGTTTGATTACTTCAAAAGCGATTTCATGATTTGTGTAATCAGAAATATGATCAATAAAATGTTTGGAGAGCGGAGTGATATTTTCTGGAAAATACAACCCTCTGTCTGGTGCAATTCCATTGACAACTGCGTTTTTGAAAGTTGTTGTTGGAGATTTATGGTGTAAACTGAAATAGTTCATGTGTATTTTTATTTAGTTGGCTGAGTAGACAGTATTTTTATTCCTTCTTGATTTATTTCTGAAATAAACAGTTCAAAATTAATGCCTGTATTTGAATAGCTTTTTTTAATGCTTTTGTATACGTTTTTAGCAATTTCATCGCCTTTACAAAGTGCAAAAATTGTAGGGCCAGAACCACTAATCCCAGCACCTAAAGCACCCGCTGCCATAGCACTTTCTTTTACCTTGTCAAAAAATGGAATTAAATTTTTTCTAGCGGGTTCTACAATAATATCTACCAGAGAATTACTAATCAAATTATAATCAGATGAATGTAAACCGCTAATCAATCCCCCTACATTTGCCCATTGTGTAACAGCATCTTTTAATGCAATTTCTTTTGGTAATACTTCTCTAGCATCTTTAGTCTTCACCTCTATTTGCGGATGAATTGCAACAACTCTGAGTGCTGAAGGAACAGGTAATTTTATAATTTCTAAAGGCTTGTAACTTCTTACCAAAACAAACCCTCCAAAAATTGCAGCAGAAACATTGTCTGCAATTGGTGTTCCACAAGCAACTTCTTCACCAAACATAGCAAATTTTGTAAGTTCTAATTCAGTAAAGGGGTTTCCTAGTAATTGATTTGTGCCAAAAGCTGCACCAGCTGCACTTGCAGCAGAACTTCCTAGTCCACTTCCTGGAGAGAAACCTTTATGGATTGTTAACGAAATTCCAAAATTGGCATTTGCGTCATTTAATATTTTTTTGACCACTGCACTTGCTGCATTTTTATCAATGTCAAAGGTTAAATCTGCACCCGTAATAACAGTAATTTTAACGCCTTTCTCTTTCGTTTTAGTAAACGTCATTTCATCTCCAACAGAATCAACAGCAAAACCTAAGGAGTCAAATCCGCAAGAAACATTGGCTACAGTGGCGGGAGCAAATATTTTTAAATAATCCATATTTTTATTGATTTGCAATTCTAATTACATCTGCAAATATACCAGAAGCAGTAACTTCTGCACCAGCACCTGCCCCTTTAATTAATAGGGGGTTTTCAGGATATCTGTCAGTAAAAAATAAGACAATATTGTCACTTCCTTCTAAATTGTAAAAGGGATGGTCCGAAGCAATGTGCTGTAGGCCAACATTGGCTTTGCCGTTGACAAATTCTGCCACATATTTTAGACGACAGTCTTTATCATTTGCTTCTTTATAGATGTTTTGAAAATGATTTTCGTTTTTAATTAATGACGTATAAAAATCTTCATTATTTGCGGTTTGCAAACTTTCCTCTGGCAAAAAGGCATTGTTAGAAATGTCATCCAAGTCTAACTGATACCCACTTTCTCTCGCTAGAATTAAAATTTTTCTAGCAACATCAACTCCGCTTAAATCAATTTTTGGATCTGGCTCTGTATACCCTTCTTTTTGAGCTTGTGCAACTACATCATGAAAAGTTGAGTGTTCGTTAAAATTATTAAAAACAAAGTTTAAGCTACCAGACAAAACTGCCTGAATTTTATGAATTTGATCACCAGAATTAATTAAATTCTTAAGCGTGTCTATAATGGGTAATCCTGCACCAACATTAGTTTCAAATAAAAATGAAGCATTGTATTTTCTTGAAACCTCTTTTAAAACTTTATAATTATCAAAGGAAGAGGCGCACGCAATTTTATTGCAAGTTACTACAGAAATACTTTGACGCAGATATTTTTCATATACTTCAGAAACTTGCTGATTTGCGGTATTGTCTATAAAAACACTGTTTCTATGATTTAATTCTTTTACTTTTTCATGAAAACGATCTAGACTTGTAAGTTCTCCATTTTTTAAGTTTTCTTTCCAGTTTTCTAGGTTGATGCCATTGTCGTCAAAAAACATTTTTCTAGAATTTGAGATTCCAATAACTCTAATATTTAACTTTAAGTTTTCTTTTAAGAATTCTCGTTGTTTGTGCAATTGTGCTAAAAAGCGCTCACCAACATTTCCTACGCCAGTTACAAACAAGTTTAATTGCTTTATTCTCTCTCCAAAAAATTGCTCATGTAAAGTATTTAAGGCTTTTTTTGCATCCTTTTTATTGATGACAGCAGAGATGTTTTTTTCTGAAGAACCTTGAGCTATGGCTCTAACATTTACGTTGTTTTTTCCCAAAGAACTAAACATTTGTCCGCTCAATCCTTGGTAGTTTTTCATGCTTTCTCCAACAACAGCAATAATTGCCAATTCATTTTCTACACTAATTGGTTTTATTTTCTTTTTTACGATTTCTATGCAAAAAGTATCCTCTAATAATTCTTTTGCTTTGTGAGCATCATTTTGGTAAATACCAACACAAATAGAGTGTTCAGAAGAGGCTTGAGTGATAAAAATAATGTTGATTTTTTCTTGAGAAAGAGTCTCAAACAACCGTTTTGAAACTCCAGGAATTCCAATCATCCCACCACCTTCTAAAGTGATTAAGCTTATGTCTTCTATGTGTGAAATTCCTTTAACTTCATTGTTGTTTTTAGGGTTGTTAGAAATTAATGTTCCAGGATTTTCTGGATCAAAAGTATTTTTAATTCTAATAGGTATTTCTTTTCTCAAAGAGGGTTGAATAGTAGGTGGATACAAAACTTTTGCTCCAAAATGAGACAATTCCATTGCTTCTTCATAAGAAATTTCTGAGATTGGAAATGCTTGTTTTACGACCCTTGGGTTTGCAGAAAACATTCCAGGAACGTCTGTCCAGATTTGCAATTCTGAAGCATCTAAAGCTGCTGCATAAATTGAAGCAGAATAATCAGAACCACCTCTACCTAATGTGGTTGTTTCATTGATTGTATTAGAAGAAATAAAACCACCTAAAAAAGTAACTTGATGTTTATTTTTGGTGAAAAAAGAAGTAATATTATTCGTTGTAATTTCAAAGTTAACTTGAGCATTTAAGAAATCATTATTGGTAGAAATTAGGGCTCTACTTTCTTCATGAATAGCATCAAACCTCTCTTTTGCAGCATTTGCAATAATGAATGAAGAAAACCTTTCGCCAAAACTAGATATTTTAGCAAGGGTTTTATCAGATAATTCTTGTAATAAATAAATCCCTTCGTAAATAGAAAGTAATCTATCAAACAAGCTGGTAACCTCTTGATTTACTTCTTTTTTATTTGTAGTGATTAAGTCATTGATAATTTGATAATGTACTTCTTTGATAGTTTCTAAAACCTCCTTTGCGGAACTTATATTTTTTAACGCTTTATTAGCACCCAAAATTAGTTTATCAGTCGTTTTTCCAAAGGCAGATACTACTACTGCAATTTTTTGATTTTTAGACTCCTTCTTAACAATTGCTAAGACTTTTTGTATGTTTTCTGAATTTGCGACAGACGAACCGCCAAATTTTAATACTTTCATTGGTAATGAATAGTTTGTGTAATTTTTTATTTAAATTGAGTTTATTTTGAGGTTACTCAAAACAATAATATGACCTATGATGATATGAATATAGTAGAACCCCTAAAGGGTGAATGTTGATGTTGTTGTGTATGTATTTGTGCGCATAGAAATACAAACTACTTGAGTAGTTTTTGAAGAATTAGTATTTGTATTGAATAAATTCACATGACAAAAATAATAGTATTATTTAGTTTTTTAACTTTCAGGGGGTATTATTTATTTATTTTAACTCATTAATGTGGTATTGTTAAAAATTCCCTATTTCAACTGTTATTTTACTATCATTTAGTAAGTTGATTTGTTTTTTCTTTAATAATTAAGGCAATCGGTTTGTTTTGTATCTTACTTTCTAGCCAAGATAAAATATCTAAATATAAAAAGGCTCTTTTTTCATAAGGATGACTTTCAAATGTTTTTAATTTAGTATGAATTTTTTTGAATTCATTTTTAATTTCATGTGGAAAAACATCACTTAAATCTCTTATTGATGTAAGAAAAACTTTTTGGACTTCTTGTAAATTTTCCATTTTTAACAAGAACTTGTAGGTGTCTACAAACTGTCTTTCTAAGTCATAATCTAAGCCACATTCGTAATGTGCAATCAAGTTTAAAACTCGAGCAAAACACTGTAAATCTTCTGCAGCACTTATGTTTTTTGAGCGTATTATTTTTTGCAAATAAGCAATACATAACTTGTTTTTACCCATTCCAAAATACAGACAGGCAATCTTATAGTACAATAAAACAATATAATGACCATCGAGTCTATTTTTGTATTGATCTATCTTGTTATTGATACTTTCTATTAAGTATTCACCCTCTTCAAAAGTTCCTTCCAAAAAGTGAAGGTGCAACTTATTGGAATACAAATACAGGAAAATTAATAATTCTGTATTGGTATTCATTGGGATTTCTTGTTTATTTATTTCAGCCTCAAAAAATGTAAGTTCATTTTTAAAAGTAGACACTTTTTTTACTAAAAACGAGGCTTCTAGCAAGTAGTTTTTAGATTTGAGGTAAAAAACAGGATGCAAGTGAATTAATTTTGAACTGTTAAATAAATCCACACATTTTCTAGCATATTTGTAACTTAACAAAAAGTCTTGAATCAAAAAGCTATGCCATAAATGAGCTTTAAACAACCATAATTTTTCTCTAAAACCAAGTGTTTTGTACTCATATTTTGGCATCCGATCGTTAAAGTATTTGTCAACAAACTCAAGTTCTTTTATGTTTTTTACGTACCCATTTTGAATTAAATGACTATACAATTGAAGCGATAAATTAGAGAGCTTACTTGCAATTACATTTTGTTGGCTTAGTTCTTTTGCTTGGACAGATAATTGGTTTGCTCTGTTGCTTAAACTTCTTGTAATATATTGTGTTTCAATTACTTTTTCGAGCTCTACAATTTCATAAGCAATGTTTTTTTCTTCATTATCTAAAGCCATGTTTTTAGCTTTCTCTAATAATTTTAAACTTTGTTTATAGAGCCCTTTTTGGTATAAGACAGTCGCAAAATCTAACTGTTCTCTAATTTGAATTCTAACATTTTTATGAGCAGGATTTAATCGTAAACTAATTAAAATTTGCTTGTATAAGTGTGCTTTTAAGTTTGAAAGTTGTTGTTTAGAGACAATTCCGCTTCCAATAATTACTTTTTCATCATAGAGTTTAAGTTTCTCTAAGAATTTAAATAAAGAGAAAAATTTAGCATCAATATTTCCTCCTAATCGACCTACATATAAATTGAACTGCCTCTTTTCTGACTTCGTCAAAGACTTAATTAATACAAAAAGAGCATCATTTTGTTGATTGGTTGATGTAACACTTTTACCCATAAAGTACTGTAATTTATATGTTTACGTTTTTATAAATCATGTTAGAAATCGTACAGTTTCGTAAAAATAACTATTTATTTTAATCTCAATAAATATATTTGAGTAAAATTAAGATAATCTTTATTTAAACTATGCAAGATAACAAGGTTCAAATTTTTGACACAACACTGAGAGATGGTGAACAAGTTCCTGGTTGTAAATTAGATACCAATCAAAAATTAGTAATTGCTGAGAGATTAGATTTATTAGGTGTAAATATCATTGAAGCAGGTTTTCCAGTTTCGAGCCCTGGAGATTTCAAGTCGGTTTCTGAGATTTCAAAAATTGTAAAAAACGCAACTGTTTGTGGATTAACAAGAGCGGTTGAAAATGATATAAAAATAGCAGCAGAAGCTCTAAAATATGCAAAATTACCTAGAATCCATACAGGGATTGGCACAAGTGATTCACACATAAAATATAAATTTAATTCATCAAAAGAAAAAGTAATAGAAAGAGCTACAGGAGCTGTTTCTTATGCCAAGTCTTTTGTTGAAGATGTTGAGTTTTACGCAGAGGATGCCGGAAGAACTGATAATGAATATTTAGCTAGAGTATGTGAAGAGGTTATAAAAGCTGGTGCAACTGTGCTGAACATTCCAGATACAACAGGATATTGTTTGCCAGAAGAATATGGTGCAAAAATTAAGTATTTACGTGAAAACGTAAAGGGAATAGAAAATGTAATTCTTTCTTGCCATTGCCACAACGATTTAGGAATGGCAACAGCAAATTCAATTGCAGGTGTTATCAATGGAGCTCGTCAAATTGAGTGTACCATTAATGGAATTGGTGAAAGAGCAGGAAATACAGCTTTAGAAGAAGTAGTAATGGTCTTGAGGCAACATCCCTACTTAAACCTAGAGACAAGTATCAATACAAAACTATTATACGACACAAGCGTTATGGTTCGTGAAAGTATGGGAATGCCTGTTCAGCCAAACAAAGCAATTGTTGGCGCTAATGCTTTTGCTCACAGTTCTGGTATTCATCAAGATGGAGTTATAAAAAACAGAGAAACATATGAAATTATGGATCCTGAAGATGTTGGTGTTACAGAAAGTGCTATTGTATTAACTGCAAGAAGTGGTAGAGCAGCTCTAGCATACAGAGCAAAAAAAATTGGTTATGAACTAACTAAGGTGCAATTAGATGTTGCTTACACTGCTTTCTTAAGTACAGCAGACAAACAAAAAGAAGTAAAAGATACCGATATTCATCGTATCATGAAGGAAGTGAATAAAATATCTAAAATAGTAATGGTGTAAAAAATTAAAACAAACTTTGTCTTCAATGGTAGTTGTGAATTTTAAGCCAACTATTTTAAAACAAGCAACTACCTTTGATTACAAACACAAACTAGAGACGACGTTATATACAATGAAATATACAATTGCAGTAATCCCTGGAGATGGTATTGGACCAGAAGTAACTAGTCAAGCAAAAAAAGCATTAGATGCTGTTGCGGAGGTTTATGATCATATTTTTTTATACAAAGAAGCCCAAATGGGGGCTTGTGCAATTGATTCTTCAGGAAATCCATTGCCCGATGCTACCATTAATATATGTAAAAGTTCAGATGCGATTTTATTTGGAGCAATTGGAGAATTAAAATATGACAATGACCCAACTCTAAAAGTAAGACCAGAACAAGGGCTTTTGCGCTTGAGAAAAGAGTTGGGATTATTTTGCAATGTAAGACCTGTAAAGGCTTATGATAAACTAATAAAAAACTCTCCACTAAAAAAAGAAATTGTTATTGGAACCGATATTGCCATCTACAGAGAATTAACAGGAGGGATTTATTTCGGAACAAAAGAAACAACCAAAGACGGTATGTCTGCTTTTGATGGTTGTTCTTATACTGTTCAAGAAATTTCTAGAGTAACGCATCTCGCTTTTAAAGGGGCTCAGAATAGAAAGAAGAAAGTAACGTTAGTAGACAAAGCAAATGTTCTAGAAACTTCCCGTTTGTGGAGGAAGACAGTTATAAATATCGCGAAGGAATATAAAGATGTTGCTTTAGATTTTTTATTTGTTGACAATGCAGCCATGCAAATCATTCAAAATCCAAAACAATTTGATGTAGTACTTACTGAAAATTTGTTTGGAGACATTATTTCAGATGAAGCCAGCGTAATTTGCGGTTCAATTGGATTATTGGCATCCAGCTCTATTGGAGAAAAAAATGCTTTGTTTGAACCTATACATGGTTCTTTTCCGCAAGCAAAAGGAAAAGACATTGCAAATCCTTTAGCTTCTATTTTATCTGCTGCGATGTTATTAGAGCATTTAGAGTTACACGATGAAGCTGATGCAATTCAAAGAGCGGTAGAAAAGTCATTAGATTTAGGCATTACTACTCAAGATTTAAAAGGGAAAAACCAGTATGCAGCTTCCACGGCTAAAGTAGGCGATTTTATTGCAGATTATATTTTAAATCAAGAAGATAGTGCCATGAATTTTAAAAATATTCATATGGGACAAAGTACAATAATCTAAAAGAATGTTGCTTAGGTTGCATGCTCAAATAGTTAAAAATTAGTATACATACTAAGCAAGTACCATTTAGATTATAATTTTAAATAGAGCTTTCCAGTAAAATGGAGAGTTTTTTATTGAATTTATTTCAATGATTGAATATCATAATTAATAATTGATAAGTAATTTAAGAACAGTTGTTTATGTTGTTTTTTGAACACCTGAATTTAAAGAATTTAATTCAATTTTATTCAATAAAAATAGTGAAACAGAGTAATTTAGACAACAAATTGAAGAAAATAGTAAATGAAACTTAATAAACACAGTAGCAGATTAACACAAGATGAATCTCAGCCAGCATCACAAGCAATGCTATACGCAGTAGGTTTGTCTGACGAAGATATGAGCAAAGCGCAAGTGGGTATTGCCAGTACAGGTTATGATGGTAACCCATGTAACATGCATTTGAATAATTTGGCAGCCGAAGTTAAAGTTGAGAGTAATATTGCTGGTTTGGTTGGTTTAGGATTTAATACGATAGGAGTTTCTGATGGAATATCAATGGGAACTTCAGGTATGAATTACTCACTAGCTTCAAGAGATATCATTGCAGATTCAATAGAAACTGTCATGAATGCCCAGAGTTATGATGCTTTGGTTTCTGTGGTAGGTTGTGATAAAAATATGCCAGGAGCAGTGATTGCAATGTTGCGATTGAATCGCCCATCTATAATGATGTACGGTGGAACCATTGCATCTGGTAATTATAAAGGAAAAAAATTAAATATTGTCTCTGCTTTTGAGGCTTTGGGACAAAAAGTATCTGGAGAAATTGAAGAAGAAGAATACAGAGAAATCATAAAAAGAGCCATACCAGGAGCTGGAGCATGTGGAGGAATGTACACTGCAAACACTATGGCATCTGCTATTGAATGTATGGGTTTTGCATTGCCTTATAATTCATCAATTCCTGCAGAAAATCCCAATAAGTCATCTGAAGCCGAAAGAACAGCTTTGGCAATTAAAAATTTATTAGAATTAGATTTAAAGCCGTTGGATATTATTTCTAAAAAATCTCTTGAAAATGCCATTGCTATTGTAAATGCTTTAGGGGGTTCTACCAATGCGGTATTACACTTTTTAGCAATTGCCCATGCTGCAGATATTGAATTTACTTTAGAAGATTTTCAAAAAGTAAGTGATAGAACCCCATTAATTGCAGATTTAAAACCTTCAGGTAAATATTTAATGGAAGATGTACATGGTGTTGGTGGAACCCCTGCAATTATGAAATATTTATTAGACAATGGATATTTACATGGAGATTGTTTAACTGTAACAGGAAAAACATTGGCTGAGAATCTAGCAAATGTTGAAGCAATGGAATTTGATGACCAGGATGTCATTTACCCTAAAAATAAAGCATTAAAGTCATCAGGAAATATTCAAATAATTTATGGAAATCTTGCTATAGAAGGAGCTGTTGCAAAAATTTCTGGAAACGAAGGCTTACTTTTTCAAGGAAAAGCAGTGGTTTATGATGGTGAACAAGCAGCAAATACAGGTATTTCAAACGGAGAAGTAGCAAAAGGAGATGTCGTCGTCATTAGATACGTAGGACCAAAAGGAGGTCCGGGAATGCCAGAAATGTTAAAGCCAACTTCGTTAATTATGGGCGCAGGGTTAGGAAAATCAGTTGCGTTGATAACAGATGGTCGCTTTTCTGGAGGTACACACGGTTTTGTGGTTGGCCATATCACACCAGAAGCTCAATCTGGAGGTACAATTGGACTCTTAAAAACGGGTGATATCATCAAAATTAGTGCAGAGGATAATTCTATAGATGTCTTAATTTCTGAGGAAGAACTTTCAGAAAGAAAAGCAAGTTGGACTGCACCCGCACTAAAACACAAAAAAGGAATTTTATATAAATATGCTAAAACTGTAGCATCTGCATCCAAAGGATGTGTTACAGATTTATAATAATAAAGAGTGTCATTTCTACTTTGGTAGGAATCTAAAAGAATACATATGGAAACAAAAACCATAAAAGATAGCGAAACTTCAATAAAAGTTACAGAAAAAATTTCTGGTAGCGAGGCGATTGTTAGATGCTTGATAGAAGAGGAAGTAAAAATAATTTATGGATATCCTGGAGGAGCCATTATGCCAGTATATGATGAATTATTCAAATACCAAGATAAAATTCATCACGTTTTAACCCGTCATGAGCAGGGAGCAACTCATTCTGCTCAAGGTTTTGCAAGAATTTCTGGAAAAGTCGGAGTAGCCATTGCAACTTCTGGTCCGGGTGCCACCAATTTAATTACGGGTATTGCAGACGCACAAATAGATTCTACACCAATGGTATGTATTACGGGTCAAGTTCCATCTCATTTATTAGGTAGTGATGCATTTCAAGAAACAGATATTGTTGGTATTTCAACACCCGTAACAAAATGGAACTGTCAAGTTACGAAAGCAGCTGACATTCCAGAAGCTTTAGCAAAAGCATTTTACATTGCAAGAAGTGGCAGGCCTGGGCCTGTCTTAGTCGACATTACAAAAGACGCGCAGTTTGAAGAATTTGACTTTACATATGAAAAATGTACAAAAGTAAGAAGTTATAATCCCATACCAAAAACAGACTTTTCTTCTCTTGAAGCCGCCGCAAAATTAATTAATACTGCAAAAAAACCATTTATTATTTGGGGTCAAGGTATTATTTTGAGTGAAGCTGAAGATCAATTAAAAGCACTTATAGAAAAAGCAGGTATACCAGCTGCTTGGACAATTTTAGGCGCTTCTGCAATTGAAACTTCACATCCTCTTAATGTTGGTATGCTTGGTATGCACGGTAATTATGCCCCCAACGTTTTAACCAACGAATGTGATGTTTTAATTGCGATAGGAATGCGTTTTGATGATCGGGTTACAGGGAAGTTAGATGAATATGCAACACAAGCAAAAGTTATTCATTTTGAAATAGATCCTGCAGAAATTGATAAAAATGTAAAAACAGAGGTAGCTGTTTTGGGAGATGCTAAAGCAAGTTTAGAGGCAATTTTACCTTTAATAAATGAAAACTCCCATACAGAATGGCACCAAAAATTTAAAGAATTATATGCTATTGAGTATGAAAAGGTCATAAAGAACGACCTACACCCAACCAAAGAAGGGTTGACCATGGGTGAAGTTATAAAAGAGATAAATACTCAAAGTAAAGGGAATGCTGCAATTGTAACTGATGTTGGACAACATCAAATGATTGCTTGTAGATATGCCGAGTTTAACAAAACAAAAAGTAATATTACTTCAGGAGGATTAGGGACCATGGGCTTTGGATTGCCTGCAGCAATTGGAGCTAAGATGGCCGCTCCAGAACGAGAAGTAGTTTCTATTTCTGGTGATGGAGGTTATCAAATGACCATTCAAGAATTAGGGACTATTTTTCAGCAAAAAGCAGCAGTAAAAGTGGTGGTTTTAAATAATGACTTTTTAGGAATGGTACGTCAATGGCAACAGTTGTTTTTTGACAATCGGTATGCTTCTACTGAAATGGTAAATCCAAATTTTGTAGCCATTGCAGAGGGATATTATATTAAGGCCAGAAAAGTTACAAAAAGAGAAGAGTTGGCTGAAGCTATTGCAGAAATGATGGAAAGTAAAGAAGCCTACTTCTTGGAGGTTTGTGTTGAAAAAGAAGGGAATGTATTTCCAATGGTTCCCTCAGGAGCAAGTGTTTCAGAAATAAGATTAGAGTAGTTATGAATACAAAGACAAGATTATACACGATATCTGTTTACACAGAAAATAATATTGGATTGTTGAATAGAATTTCAGCTATTTTTCAAAGAAGACATATCAATATCGAAAGTTTAAATATTTCTCCATCAGAAATAGAAGGAGTTGCAAAATTTTCGATTGTTGTATATATGACAGAAGTTAATATTAAAAAGATTATTGGTCAGATAGAAAAACAAATAGAGGTTATCAAAGCCTATTATCATAGTGATGAAAATACCATCTACCAAATTTCTGGGTTGTTTAAAATTAAGTCTGACTTATTATTTGAAGAACCTCAAATTCAAAATATTATCAAAGAAAGTAATGCAAGAATTGTGACAGTAAATACCAATTTTTTTGTTATTGAAAAATCTGGGAAAAAAGATGAAATTGTGAAATTACATGAACAATTAAGTGTTTTTGGAATTATGCAATACACACGCTCAGGACGAGTGGCCATTACAAAAGATGAAATGAAAATATCAACATTATTAGAATCATACAACAACTAAATTAAAAAAAATGTCAAATTATTTTAACACATTAACATTAAGAGAAAAATTAGAACAATTAGGAAAATGTCGTTTTATGGATGCTTCAGAATTTGAAGACGGTGTAAGCGCATTAGTAGGAAAGAAAATTGTTATTGTAGGTTGTGGAGCTCAGGGTTTAAACCAAGGTTTAAATATGAGAGAATCTGGGTTAGACATTTCGTTTACACTTAGACAAGCTGCCATAGATCAAAAAAGAGAATCCTATATAAATGCGAGCTCTAATGGTTTTAAAGTCGGAACTTATGAAGAATTAATTCCTACAGCAGATGTTGTATTAAATTTAACTCCAGACAAGCAGCACACAAATGTTGTCAATACGATAATGCCTCTCATGAAAAAAGGCGCAACATTATCTTATTCTCATGGTTTTAATATTGTTGAAGAAGGGATGAAAGTTCGTGAAGATCTAACGGTAATTATGGTAGCACCAAAATGCCCTGGATCAGAGGTTCGTGAAGAGTATAAAAGAGGTTTTGGAGTACCTACTTTAACGGCAGTTCACCCAGAAAATGACCCAGAAGGGAAAGGTTGGGCACAAGCAAAAGCTTATGCAGTTGCAACTGGAGGTCATAGAGCAGGAGTTTTAGAATCTTCTTTTGTTGCTGAAGTAAAGTCTGATTTAATGGGAGAGCAAACGATTTTATGTGGTTTGTTACAAACAGGGGCAATTTTATCTTTTGATAAAATGGTTGAAGAAGGTATTGAAGCAAGTTATGCAGCGAAATTAATTCAATATGGTTGGGAAACAGTAACGGAAGCTCTAAAACATGGAGGAATCACAAATATGATGGATAGATTGTCTAATCCAGCTAAAATAAAAGCTTTTGAGATTTCTGAAGAATTAAAAGAGATCATGCGTCCACTATTTCAAAAACATATGGACGATATTATGACAGGTCATTTTTCAAAAACAATGATGGAAGATTGGGCTAATAATGATAAAAATTTATTAAGTTGGAGAGCAGCTACAGGAGAAACTGCATTTGAAAAGCAACAAATAACATCAGAAGAAATTTCAGAACAAGAATATTTTGATCACGGAACCTTATTGGTTGCTTTTGTAAGAGCTGGAGTAGAACTTGCTTTTGAAGCGATGACCGATTCTGGTATTATTGATGCTTCTGCATATTACGAATCATTACACGAAACACCATTAATAGCAAATACAATTGCACGTAAAAAATTATATGAAATGAACCGTGTAATTTCTGATACTGCAGAATACGGTTGTTATTTGTTTGATCATGCTTGTAAACCTTTATTAACTGATTTTATGAAGTCCGTTAAGACAGATCTTATTGGAAAGAAATTTACAGGTTCTAACGATGTTGATAATAGAGAATTAATTAGAATTAATGCAATTATTAGAAATCATCCCGTTGAAAAAGTAGGAGCAAGATTAAGGGCTTCTATGACCGCAATGAAAGTGATAAAATCTGCTTAAAAAAATATTAAATTTTTTGTAAAAACCTATTAGACCCTGATGTTTAATAGGTTTTTATCTTTTAACAAGACAAGTAAAAACATCTGTTTTTTGTAGAAGTTTATGTATGAGACAAGTAGTTGCTTTTCGTAAAATATTCTCTCTATATTGTTATGAAAACATCAAAATTCCGAAATGCTTTTCGTGAATAAACTCAAGTTATAAAGTCAATTCAGTGTTATTTCTGTAATTTTGAACTTTATAATTATATTATAATTAATTAGGTTTAAAATTTTTATTTTAAAAACAATTTATGAAAAAACAGTTTACAGAAGTTCCAAAAGCATATAAAATTACGTCCCTTTTACATCAAAAAACATATTTAGTTAGTGGTGAATTAAAAGAATGGAAAGGAGAGTTTACAGAGGTGTATTCTTCGATTTCATCAACGAAAGAATACAAGCCAACATTGTTAGGTACTGTTCCAAATTTATCAGGTGATGAAGGCCTAGAGGCTTTAGATGCTGCTTATAAGGCCTATGATAAAGGACAAGGTTTATGGCCAACGATGAGAGTTGTAGACAGAATTGAGTGTATGGAAGAGTTTGCAGAGCAAATGAAAACCAAACGGGAAGAAGTTGTAAAGCTTTTAATGTGGGAAATTGGGAAATCATTACCAGATTCTGAAAAAGAATTCGATAGAACTATAGAGTATATTTACGATACAATTGAAGATTACAAGCAAATGGATAGAGACTCTGCTAAGTTTGAAAAAAGCAGTGGAGTTTATGCTCATATTAGACGAGGCCCTTTAGGAGTTGTGTTGTGTCTAGGGCCATACAATTACCCTTTAAACGAAACATTTGCATTGTTGATTCCTGCTTTAATGATGGGAAATACAGCTGTATTTAAACCAGCAAAACATGGGGTTTTATTACTGTCTCCACTCATGGAGGCTTTTCAAAATAGTTTTCCAGAAGGTGTTGTAAATGTAATTTATGGTAGAGGTAGAGTTTTGGCGACGCCAATTATGAAAACAGGTAAAGTAGATGTGCTAGCCTTAATAGGAAATAGTGTTTCTGCAAATGCGATACAGGCAAACCATCCTTTTAAAAATAGATTGCGTTTGGTGTTAGGGTTAGAAGCAAAAAACCCCGCAATTGTATTACCAGATGCAGATTTAGATTTGGCAATTGATGAATGTATTTCTGGAGCTACTTCTTTTAACGGACAACGATGTACAGCCTTAAAAATTATATATGTTCACGAACATATAGTAGACAAGTTTAACAAGCGATTTAGTGAAAAAGTAGATGCTTTAAAATTTGGAAACCCCTGGGAAAAGGGTGTGAAATTAACCCCTTTGCCAGAACCAGGCAAGCCAGACTATATTCAAGAATTAATTGACGATGCTACTGCAAAAGGAGCAAAAGTAATTAATGAAAAAGGAGGTAAAACCTCAGAAAATTATATTTTTCCAGCAGTTTTATATCCCGTTTCTAAAGATATGAGAGTTTTTCAAGAAGAGCAATTCGGACCCGTAACGCCTGTTGTTTCTTTTAAAAACATTCAAGAACCTTTAGATGATATGGCAGCATCTAATTATGGACAACAAGTAAGTGTTTTTGGAAGCGAAGTAAAAACATTGGCCCCTTTAATAGACGCTTTGGTAAATTTGGTCTGTAGAGTAAATTTAAATAGTGCTGCTCAAAGAGGGCCAGACGTATATCCTTTTACAGGAAGAAAAGATTCTGCAGTAGCAACTTTAAGTGTTCATGACGCATTACGATCTTTTTCTATTAGAACTTTTCTAGCCTCTAAAGATACCTCATACAATAATGCAATTTTAGAAGATTTATTGGATAAAAAAGCGTCTAATTTTATTAGTACAGATTACCTATTATAAATTGAAAATATAAAAAACCTCCAAATGGAGGTTTTTTATTTTAAGACCTTATATTGAGGTTTGAATTAAAAAAGATGAATGCTAAATTATTTTAAAATTCAAATTTTTTGAGTAGTGATTTGATTCTCTTTTATATCATCGTAAAATTTTGCCACACTAACCTGTACATAGGGAGATAACCATAGAAAACCTATCCCTAGTGTAAGAATACAGAGTATCGCCCAAGCTAAAAATCGAAGACCTAGACAGAAATATTTCCATTTATATCCATACATCATCTTTTTACTCTTGTTAATAGCATCCATAGCTCCTATGGAATTATCATCGGCCAGAATATAAAAAGTCATGGAATAAGATAATGCTGCAATAATTCCAGGAATAATTAACAAAAGACTCCATAATAATATAAATAAAGCCATTAATAAATAAGCCCCTAATGAAGTTCCAAAATTATTAAAGCCCTCAAATATTTGTTCTAATCGTGCATCTTGATTTCTAGAAATATTAATTGAAAATATAGCAAGCCCAAGAGCCATTGGGCCTGAAATTAGCAAACCGATTAAACCTGCAAATGGAAAAAATTCAGTGGAAACTTGAACAGCTATTATGATTAAAGTGTAAACGACAAATGTTCCAATAGCAATGCCCCATTTGTCTTTTAGCGCTTCTCGTGCCATTTTCATTAATACTACATTTTCTGTATTCATAATTAATTTTCTTATTGTTAAGGTTTTTTGGCTTCACCCCGCATTTTATAGTGTGGTTTCTAACCTCCACTATTGTATGTGTAATTAAAAAATAGTTTGTTATTTTTTAAAAACTAAATTAATGCCTAACCTTTGATTGTTAATATAGGTATTGCCGCAAATTTAGACAATTTTTTTGAGACACTTGGAGAAAATAAATGAGACAAACCACTTCTCCCATGTGTACATAAAGCGATTAAATCGGAGTTATTATCTTTCGAGAAATTTAAAATCCCTTTTTCGACAGAAGTATCATTGTAAATATTTATAGAGTATTTAGGTAGTTCGTACCTCTTAATAAAGCGCTTTATTTTTTTTGTAGCCTCCCGCGAACTTTCAAAATTTGAGGGTGTATTTATTTTTAATAGATGAATTTTACTTTTAAATTGATTTGCAAAACCAATAAATTTATTAAAAACAGCTTTATCATCTTTTTTAAAATTAGAGGCAAAAACTAAATTTTTTAATTTAAAATTTTTATCATCTTTTTTTATGATAATTACAGGTACAGTAGAAGTTCTCACCACTTTTTCTGTGTTAGAACCAATCATAATCTCTTCAAATTCAGAATGCCCTTTTGAGCCCATTACGATTAAATCTGCATCAATTTTGTGAGCACATTTTCTTATCCCTTCAAAGGGGGTGTTAATTTTAATAAAATATTCGATTTTAAGATCTTTAGGAAAATTTTTTTCTTTAAAAGCTACTATTTTTTCTTTTGTTTTTCTGAGATATAACATGCTTTCAGGAATACTAAATTTACTACTAGCCCCCATGTCTACAACACCAGAAGGAATTTCTATTAAGTGAATAAGATATATTACAGCACCTATTTTTTTAGCAATTTTAGTCGCTATTCTTGCGGCGTATTCAGAGGGTTTAGAAAAGTCTACAGGAACTAAAATTTTTTTCATAAATTAAAAATTAATAATGCAATATTATCTTAACTAAAGATACAAAAAAAAAGGACATAAAGTTAGTTTGGTAAATCCTAAACAATTTGTATATTTGCACCGAAAAAATCACATAAATGGAAAATGAAGGGGACCAAAAGTCCCCTCTTTTTATATTTTATTTTAAGATTTAAAATGAATCAAACCAAAGTACTAGATTTAGTAAATGAAGCATTAGCTCTCAATGAATCTCTCTATTTAATTGATTTATCTATATCAACAACAAATAAAATTCAGGTTACCGTAGATGGTGATAATGGAGTTCCTTTAAGTGAATGTATTAGGATTAGTAGAAATGTAGAGCATAATTTTGATAGAGAAGAAGAAGACTTTTCTTTAGAAGTTTCTACACCAGATATTGCTCATCCACTAAAAGTAAAAAGACAATATATTAAAAACATCAACAGAATATTAAAAATTAAAACTTCAGAACAAGAATTTGAGGGGACTTTAGTAGAGGCAGATGAAGATAAAATTGTTTTAAATTGGAAAGCTAGAGAGCCAAAACCAATAGGGAAAGGGAAAGTTACTGTTAACAAGGCAGCAATTATTTCCTATAAAGATATTAAAGAAGCAAAAGTGAAGATTGTATTTTAAGCAAAAATGTAATGGAGAATATAGCATTAATTGATTCGTTTTCAGAATTTAAAGACAACAAGAGCATAGATAGGGTAACCTTAATGTCTATTTTAGAAGAAGTTTTTAGATCTGCATTAAAACGTAAGTTTGGGTCCGATGATAATTTTGATATTATTATAAATCCGGACAAAGGGGATTTAGAGATTTGGAGAAATAGAGTTGTAGTCGCAGACGGTTTTTCTGAAGATGATAATGAAGAAATTGAACTTGCTGAAGCAAGACTAATTGAGCCAGATTTTGAGATTGGTGAAGACGTATCTGAAGAAGTTAAATTAATAGATCTAGGAAGAAGAGCAATCTTAGCCTTGCGTCAAAATTTAATTTCTAAAATTTATGAACATGATAGCACTAATATTTTTAAGCAGTTTAAAGAATTAGAAGGAGAGTTGTTTAGTGCAGAAGTTCACCATATTCGTCACAATGCAATCATTTTGTTAGATGATGATGGAAATGAAATTGTTTTGCCAAAGAGCGAACAAATTCGTTCAGACTTCTTTAGAAAAGGAGATTCTGTAAGAGGTGTTATTAAAACCGTTGAGTTAAGAGGAAATAAACCCGCAATTATATTATCTAGAACTTCACCATTGTTTTTAAACAAATTGTTTGAACAAGAAATTCCAGAAGTTTTTGATGGTTTGATAACTGTTGAAGGAGTTGCTAGAATTCCTGGAGAAAAAGCAAAGGTAGCAGTAGATTCTTATGATGACAGAATAGACCCTGTTGGCGCATGTGTTGGGGTTAAGGGATCAAGAATTCACGGTATTGTTCGTGAATTAGGGAATGAAAATATAGATGTTATCAACTACACTAAAAATGAACAATTATTTATTTCAAGAGCGTTAAGTCCTGCAAAAGTGACTTCAATGGAAATAGAAGTATTCGAAGAAGAAAAAAATGGTAAAAAAGGACGTGTAAGTGTGCTTTTAAAACCAGAAGAAGTTTCTAAAGCAATTGGTAGAGGTGGTGTAAATATTCGTTTAGCAAGTGAGTTAACGGGTTATGAAATAGATGTTCAAAGGGAAGGTCTAGAGGAAGAGGATGTAGAGTTAACAGAATTTGTAGACGAGATTGAAGATTGGATTATTACTGAATTCAAAAAGATTGGTTTAGATACAGCCAGAAGTGTGTTGGAAACAAGTGTTGCAGAGTTGGTAAAGAGAACCGATTTAGAAGAAGAAACAATTATGGATGTTCAAAGAATTTTGAAAGAAGAATTTGAGGATTAAATATGGTAAATAAGTAAAGTAAAAAGCATATTTTTACAATTATAAAGTTAAAAATAATATATGTCTGAAGGCAAAACAATGAGGCTTAATAAAGTTTTAAGAGAATTAAATATTTCTCTTGATAGAGCGGTCGAATATTTAGCGGATAAAGGTCACGAAATAGAAGCGAGACCTACTACTAAAATTTCAGGTCATGTCTATCAAGTTTTACTAGATGGCTTTGAAACAGATGCGAATAAAAAAGCAGCATCTAAAGAAGTTGGTGTAGAAAAACGTAAGGAGAAAGAAGCAATTCGTTTAGAGCTTGAAGCTAAATTAGAGAAGCAAAGAGCAGAAGAGGCGCAGAAAGAAGAAGCAAAGAAGGAGGAAGTTTTAAAAGCCAAAGCAGATAAATTAGAACTCAAAACTGTTGGTAAAATAGATATCGATACTATCGGTAAAAAACCGACGGATAAAGTTGAAGACACACCTCAAGAAGTGAAATCTGAAGAGGTCGTTGTTGAGCCAAAAGCAGCACAAGAAAAAACGGATGAAAAATCAGAATCTATAAAGTCTATTGAGGAAAAATCAACAGCTGTAAAACCAGAAATCAAAAAAGGTATTTCTAAAATAGAAGATGAAGTTTCTAAGGTTGGTGAGAAGCCGAAAACGAATAAAGAGGGGCTACAAACAGAAGAAAAATTAGATGAGGTGACTGCAGAAAATGCAGAAGCAATTAAAACACAGTATAAAAAATTAGACGGACCAAATTTTACAGGTAAGAAAATTGATTTAAAACAATTTGACAGACCTAAGAAAAAGAAACCAGAGGTTAAAAAAGATCCGAATGCGGACGCTAAAAAGAAGCGTAAACGAATTGTAAGTAAGCCAGGGATAACAGGGGCGAATAGCAAAACAGGTCAGGGCAATGCTAGAGGTGGACAAGCCAGCAATAGGTCTCCATTTAGAGGAGGAAGAGGTGCACAAAGACCAGCAGCTGTTAAAAAAGAAGAGCCAACCGAAGCAGAGATTCAAAAGCAAGTAAGAGAAACACTTGAGAAACTGCAAGGAAAATCTTCTAAAGGGAAAGGTGCAAAATACCGTAGAAATAAAAGAGATGCTCATAGAGAGCATTCTGATGCAGAATTAGAAGCACAGGCATTAGACAATAAAATATTAAAAGTTACTGAATTCGTTACGGTAAGTGAAGTAGCGACTATGATGGATGTTCCAGTAACCAATATTATTTCATCATGTATGATGCTCGGAATGATGGTGACAATGAACCAACGTTTAGATGCAGAGACTCTTGTTATTGTTGCTGAAGAATTCAATCATAAAGTAGAATTTATTGGTGCTGAAGTAGAAGAGTCCATAGAGGAGGTTGTTGATAAACCAGCAGATCTAGTAACTCGTGCGCCAATTGTTACGGTGATGGGTCATGTAGATCATGGAAAAACATCTTTATTAGATTATATTAGAAAAGCAAATGTAATTGATGGAGAAAGTGGTGGAATTACTCAACACATTGGTGCATATTCTGTAAATGTTGGAGATCAAAAAATTGCATTTTTAGATACACCAGGTCACGAAGCTTTTACCGCAATGCGAGCTCGTGGTGCTCAAGTAACAGATTTAGTTATCATTGTTGCGGCAGCAGATGATGATGTAATGCCTCAAACAAAAGAAGCAATTTCTCATGCACAAGCTGCAGGAGTTCCTATTATATTTGCCATCAACAAAATTGATAAGCCAAATGCAAATCCAGACAATGTAAAAACTCAATTATCTTCAATGAATTTATTAATTGAAGAATGGGGAGGAAATATACAATCACAAGATATTTCTGCAAAAACAGGGGAAGGAATACCAGAATTATTAGAGAAAGTTTTATTAGAAGCAGAAATTTTAGAATTGAAAGCAAATCCTAATAAAAATCCTGTTGGTGCGGTTGTTGAAGCATTATTAGATAAAGGGAGAGGATATGTCTCTACAATATTAGTACAAGCAGGAACTTTAAAAATTGGAGATTACTTGTTAGCAGGTAAACACAGTGGTAAAGTAAGAGCAATGTTTGACGATAAAGGGAACAATCTAAAAGAGGCAGGACCCTCAACACCAGTATCAATCCTAGGTTTAGATGGAGCGCCTCAAGCAGGAGATAAATTCAATGTTTTTGATGATGAACGTGAAGCAAAACAAATTGCTTCAAAAAGATCTCAATTACAACGTGAGCAATCTGTGAGAACTCAGAAAACATTAACCTTAGATGAAATAGGACGTAGAATTGCGTTAGGAGATTTTAAAGAACTAAATATTATTCTAAAAGGAGATGTAGATGGTTCTGTAGAAGCCTTAACAGATTCTTTTCAAAAATTATCAACTGAAGAAATTCAAGTAAATATTTTACACAAAGGTGTTGGTGCCATTACAGAAAGTGATGTGTTATTAGCATCAGCTTCAGATGCAATTATTGTAGGGTTTAATGTTAGACCACAAGGAAATGCAAGAGCCGTAGCAGATAGAGAAGAAGTAGATATTAGAACATACTCTATTATTTATGCAGCTATCAACGACTTAAAAGATGCCATGGAAGGAATGTTGTCTCCAGAAATGAAAGAAGAAGTGAGTGGTAATATAGAAATTAGAGAGGTTTATAAAATATCTAAAGTTGGTAACATTGCAGGTTGTATGGTAATGTCTGGTAAAATCTTTAAAGATTCACAAATTAGAATTATTAGAGATGGTATAGTAGTTCATGATGGGACTTTACTATCTTTAAAACGTTTTAAAGACGATGTGAAAGAAGTTGCCAAAGGATATGATTGTGGACTTCAAATTAAAAACTATAATGAAATTGTAGTAGGTGACGTAATAGAAGCATATAAAGAAGTTGCCGTTAAGAAGAAATTAAAATAATAATTTCAAAACATATAAAAAAGTCGAAATTTCAGCACACTGAAATTTCGACTTTTTTTATGGTTCCTAACATGAATAATCAGCAATTGATTTCCTTTATTCTTTCTTAGAATAAACGTAAATTTACACTTTATAAATGAAAAAATAATGCAATATAATCACATAGAGATAGAAAATAAATGGCAAAAATTTTGGGCAGAAAACCAAACTTTTAAAGCCAGTAATAAATCTGATAAACCCAAATATTATGTATTAGATATGTTTCCTTATCCTTCTGGAGCTGGGTTACATGTTGGGCACCCTCTTGGGTATATTGCAAGTGATATCTACGCACGCTACAAACGACATAAAGGATTTAATGTGCTTCATCCTCAAGGCTATGATTCTTTTGGTTTGCCTGCAGAACAATATGCTATTCAAACAGGTCAACATCCAGCAAAAACAACAGAAGAAAATATTGCTACATACAGAAGGCAATTAGATACGATCGGATTTTCTTTTGATTGGAGTAGAGAAGTAAGAACATCGAGTACCGAATATTATAAATGGACTCAATGGATTTTCATTCAACTATTTAATTCTTGGTACAACAAAGATTCAGACAAGGCAGAAGATATCTCTTCGTTAATTTCGACCTTTAAAAAAGAAGGAAACAGAACGATAAATGCAGAGGTCGGTGAAGATGTCAAGTCCTTTTCCTCCGAGGAATGGAAGATCTTTTCAAAGAGAGAACAAGAAGAAATTTTATTGCAATATCGGTTGACATTTTTGTCAGATACTCAAGTAAATTGGTGCCCAGAATTAGGAACTGTTCTAGCAAATGATGAAATCGTAAACGGAGTTTCAGAACGTGGAGGTCATCCTGTTATTCGAAAAAAAATGACACAATGGTCAATGCGAATTTCTGCATATGCTCAACGTTTATTAGATGGGTTAGAAAAAATAGACTGGCCGCAACCCCTCAAAGATTCTCAAACAAATTGGATTGGAAGAAGTCAAGGAGCAATGGTTTCTTTTGATGTTGACGGAAGTACATCTTCTGAAAATTTAGAAGTGAAAATGTCCTACAAAGACTTAGAAGCTTTAAAAGAAGTACGTTTAAATTTATCAAAAGCTGAAGCAATTCTTTGGGACGAATTAAAAAATAAAAAAGGGGTATCAAAATTTAGAAAAAAATACACTATTGGTCCATTTTTAGTAGATTATGTATGCTTGGCCAAACATATGATTGTTGAGTTTTCGGGTAAAGAAGATGAAATAGAAAGAACAAATTTTTTCGCTAAAAAAGGATTTAATGTCCTCCGCTTTACAAATGAAGAGGCCATTGAAAATATTTTAGAAGTTGTCTCTAAAATAAATAATGCATTGCAATTTCCATCCCCATTAAAAACTGAAAAAGGAGTAGAGAAAATAGCAAATATCACACACAAAATTGATGTTTTCACAACAAGACCAGATACTATTTTCGGAGTTTCCTTTATGACTTTGGCTCCTGAGCATGAGTTGGTCTCTAAAATTGTAACCGCTGCTCAAAAAGAGGAAGTGGATGCCTATATAAAAGCAACTGCAAAACGATCTGAACGTGATAGAATGGCAGATGTTAAAACTATTTCTGGAGTGTTTACGGGAGCCTACGCATTGCATCCGTTTACAAGAGAAAAAGTGCAGATTTGGATTGGAGATTATGTCTTAGCAAATTACGGTACCGGAGCAGTAATGGCTGTCCCTTGTGGTGATCAAAGGGATTATGATTTTGCCAAACACTTTAATATTCCGATTCCAAATATTTTTAAAGGAGTTGATATTTCTGAAAGTGCACACGCTGATAAAGACGGAACAGTCATTGCAAACTCAGATTTTTTAAGCGGATTAAAATACGAAAAAGCATTAAAGTTAGCCATCTTCGAATTGGAAAAAAGAGGAGTTGGTTATGGGAAAATAAATTATAGATTACGGGATGCAGTCTTTAGTAGACAACGGTATTGGGGAGAGCCTTTTCCGGTGTACTATAAAGATGGAATGCCGCAAATGATAGCAGAAAAACACTTGCCAATTGTATTGCCTGAAGTAGAAAAATACTTGCCAACAGAAGATGGGAAACCACCTTTAGGCAATGCTAAAGAATGGGCTTGGGATTCTCGAGGGAAGAAAGTTGTTTCTAACGAAAAGTTGAAAAACAAAACTGTTTATCCACTAGAATTAAACACGATGCCCGGTTGGGCAGGGAGTTCTTGGTATTTTAATAGGTATATGGATGCCTCAAATTCTGAGCAATTTGCAAGTAAAGAATCTTTAGAATATTGGAAAGAAGTAGATTTATATATTGGAGGATCTGAGCATGCAACAGGCCATTTATTATACGCGCGTTTTTGGCAAAAATTCTTATTTGATAAAGGAATTGTTCCTGTAGACGAGTTTGCAAAAAAACTCATCAACCAAGGAATGATCTTGGGAACTTCTGCTTTCGTATTCAAAGCAACTCCTTTTATAAAGTCAGATTGTTTTACAGCGCATGCTAGTGAGGGAATACTTCAAAAAATTCCGACAGTAATTGTTTCTAAAAATCTTTTTAATTCTGAAGAAGAATTCGAAGTTTTAGTTAAAAATTATTTAGTAGACAAAGGGTTTTTAAATCAAGATAATGCTGATAGCATTATGATTGTAAAATCAGTTGTACATGCTGATGTTTCTCTGGTAAACGCTTCTGATGATCTTGATGTTGACGGTTTTAGAAATCACCCTCTAAATCAAGATTATAAAAATGCTGAATTTATTTTAGAAGATGGAGTTTATAAAGTTGCACGTGAAGTAGAGAAAATGTCTAAGTCTAAATACAATGTTGTAAATCCTGACGCTATTTGCGAGGAATATGGAGCAGATGCTTTGCGTTTGTTTGAAATGTTTTTAGGGCCTTTAGAGCAAGCAAAACCTTGGAAAACTTCAGGTATTTCTGGAGTTTCATCTTTCTTAAAAAAATTATGGAAACTCTATTTTAATGGAGAAACTTTAGAAGTTTCTGATTCAGAACCGACTAAGGAGGAGCTAAAAACGTTGCATAAAACTATTAAAAAAGTTGAAGAGGATATAGAAAATTTTTCTTTTAATACTTCCGTTTCCACATTTATGATTGCTGTTAACGAGTTAACGATTTTAAAATGTAACAAACGTCAAATATTAGAGCCTTTGGCTATTTTAGTTTCTCCTTATGCACCTCATATTGCAGAAGAACTTTGGAGTTTATTAGGAAATAAAACTTCAATTTCTACTGCAGATTTTCCAATTTTTAATCCGAAATATTTGTTGGAAAGTTCTAAGAATTATCCAATCTCTTTTAATGGTAAAATGCGTTTTACATTAGAACTTTCTTTAGATCTGTCTAAAGAAGAAATAGAAAAAACAGTCTTGGAAAATGAAAAAACAATTGCTCAATTAGCTGGTAGATTACCAAAAAAAGTAATTGTTGTTCCAGGTAAAATTGTAAATATAGTAGGCTAAAGATGATGTTTTTTTAAGCATTTTTTTAGTGGAGTAAGTATTAAAAGTCATTACACTATTTGTAATGGCTTTTTTATTTAACTATCTTGTGAGCTCTATGATTGTATCAAAAAAACAACTTTTTAAACGTCAAATTACTTTGTCTGAAATTGGTAAAGTTGGGCAGCAAAAATTACAGGAGGCATCTGTATTAATCGTAGGTTGTGGAGGTTTAGGAGGTGTTATTGGAGTTTCTCTTGCTGCTAGTGGAATTGGGAATATTCATTTGGTAGATTTTGATACTATCGATATTTCTAATTTACACAGGCAATTTTTTTATACTTTAGATGATGTTGGAAAACACAAGGCCGAAGTTTTATCAGAGTTTATCAAAAAAAGAGCGCCTTTTTCAGAAGTCACTTTCAACAATGACTCAATCACTAAAGAAAATGTCTTTGATATTATTTCAGAGTATGACGTCATTGTTGATGGTACAGATTCCATTCCTACAAAATACTTGTTAAATGATGCATGTGTTCTTAAAAACAAACCCCTAGTCTATGGCTCTTTATACAAGTTTGATGGCTATGTTTCCACTTTCAATATCTTGAAAAAAGACGGCAGCTATTCATCAAATTTAAGAGATGCTTTTCCGGAGATTACTTCAGATATTCCAAATTGTGAAGAAGCTGGAACTTTGAACTCTATTGTTACTATGATTGCTGCTCAGCAAGTAAACGAAGTTTTAAAATTGATTGCAGAAATTGGAACACCTTTGACAGATGAATTATTGATTTATAATTCACTTCAAAATACACAGTTAAAAATAAAGTTAACATCAAATTTTTTAAAAGATAGAATTGCAAAATTATATAAAGTTGAAACGTATTTTAATCCAGCTTGTGTTTCTCAAAATATAGATTGGCTAATATCAGCAGTAGAACTAAAAAAAATAATTGGTGATTCAAACCTTCAATTAATCGCGGTATTACCCAATTTAAAAGTACCCTTTAAAGTAGATCAAACTATTTCAATAGAGGAATTTGATGTTGCTACTTTTTTCGTTGATAAGTCAAAAACCTATGTCATGATTTGTCAAAAAGGATTTACGAGCTACAATGTAACAAAACAATTAAAAGAGAAATACCCAACATTAAATGTATTGAGTTTAACTGGAGGAATAAGTAGTTATTGATGGAGAAATTAGTACATTTTTATACGGATGAAAACCTTAAACTAGAAAAAGAATTACACAAAATAAAAATTAAGTTAACCAACTTAAGTGTTTTAAGGTTGCTCGTTTTCTTTTTCACCTTATTTGGAATTTATTTTTCATTAGGAAACCCAACAATAGTCACAATTATTACGATTGTTGGAGTTGGAATTTTCTCTTTTTTATTGAGTCGATACTTAAAGATAAAGGAGAAAAAAAAGTTAGTTCTGTGTAAGATTTCAATCAATAAAACAGAGATTAGAGTTTTAGAGGGCGATTTTTCATTTCTTCCAGAAGGAAAGGAATTTTTGGATAGTAATCATTTTTTTAGTCATGATATTGATTTATTTGGGAGTCACTCATTTTTTCAATACATTAATAGGACTTCAACAGAAATAGGTACTGCAGAGTTGGCGAAAATAATCTCTCAAAACAATATTTTATCAATTGACAAAAAGCAAGAGGTAATTAAAGAATTATCTAAAAAAGTAAAATGGAGACAACATTTTACTGCCCTAGCTAGCCTGGTTAAAACAGAATATTCTTCCAAAGTAATTGTTCGATACATTCAAGACTATAAAGCTGTTTTTTCAAAATTAGTTTTGCCGTTACCAGTCTTGTTTTCTATCGTCAGTTCTCTTTTAATTGGATTGGTTTCTTTCCAAATGATTTCATACACCCTACTTCTTCTTTGGTTTATTATTGGACTAGTAGTGACTGCTATTTTCTTTAAAAGAACAGAGGCTATTTATGCAAATGCAGGAAAATCTAAAACTATTTTTAAACAATATCATTTGCTATTACAAGAAATCGAGAATGGTAATTTTTCTTCTGAAATTTTACAAGAAAAACAAGAAATTATTCAATCAGAAAATTTAAAAGCATCTGCAATTTTTATGAAATTTTCTAAGATTTTAGATGCCTTTGATCAACGAAATAATGTATTGATATTTGTCTTAGGAAATGCCTTTTTTTTAAGGGATTTAAGAAATGCAGTGAAAGTAGAAACTTGGATTCATACCTACAACCACACGGTAAAAAAATGGTTTGAAGTTATTGCTTTTTTTGATGCTGGAAATTCTCTAGCCAATTTCTGTTTCAATCACTCAGACTATACATTTCCAGAATTGGTCAAAGAAAATAGTATTATTCAAGCGATACAGTTAGGGCATCCATTATTAAAATCAGAGAAGAGAATCGATAATAATTTTACAATTTCAGACAACCAATTTTTTATTGTTACAGGTGCAAATATGGCAGGGAAAAGTACTTTCTTAAGAACGGTTTCTTTGTCTATTGTTATGGCAAATTGTGGGTTGCCTGTTTGTGCAGAAAGTTTTAAATATGCTCCAAGAAGGTTGATTACAAGTATGCGAACGACGGACTCGTTATCTGAAGATGAATCTTATTTTTATTCAGAATTGAAACGGTTAAAATTTATTGTTGATACAATAGAGGTCAAAGATTATTTTATAATTTTAGATGAAATTTTAAAAGGGACCAACAGCAAAGACAAAGCAATTGGCTCTAAAAAGTTTATAGAAAAACTAATAAAATCGAAATCTACAGGAATTATTGCAACACATGATGTGAGTCTATGCGATTTAGAAAATGAATTTTCTGATATTAAGAACTACTACTTTGACGCGGAAATTACAGAAAGCGAACTGCATTTTGATTACACATTAAAAAATGGAATTTGTAAAAATATGAATGCGTCTTTTTTGTTAGAGAAAATGAAAATTATTTAGAAATCTAAATTTTATTTAAAATATCCAATGCTGTTTTTACACTATCAATCCTTATGAATGTAATTAACAATCGCAAGCCATTTTTTGTTTGTTTTTCTTTCATTACACAGCTTTTCCCATTATGCTGAACATATTTTAATATTTTTGTAAAAGCCTCTGTTTGATAAAATTCACTTTGTTGATTTGACACAAAATAGCCAATCATTCTTTTCTGTTTAAGAATAATTTTCTCAATTCCTAATTCTTTAGACAACCATTTTATTCTAACAGAATTCAATAAATCTTTAACCTCTGGGGGTATTTTACCAAATCGATCAATAATATCTGTTTCAAAAGTCTCAAGCTCAACAGCTGTCTTTAAACTTCCTAATTTGTTATACAAACTCAATCTTTCAGAGATGGAATTTATATAATCGTCAGGAAATAGAATTTCAAAATCAGTATCGATTTGAACCTCTTTAACAAATTCTTTAGAGATGGAAGTATTTTTGGGATACAGTTCTTTAAACTCATTTTCTTTCAATTCGTCGATCGCTTCTTGAAGTATTTTTTGATAAGTTTCAAATCCAATATCATTGATGAATCCACTTTGTTCTCCTCCCAGTAAATCTCCTGCTCCACGAATCTCTAAATCTTTCATAGCAATATTAATTCCACTTCCTAAATCAGAAAATAAGACCAAGGCCTCTATTCGTTTTCTTGCATCATCGGTCATCATATGATAAGCGGGAGTTATAAAATAACAGAATGCTTTTTTATTTGAACGCCCAACTCTACCTCGCATTTGATGTAAATCTGAAAGTCCGAAATTATTGGCATTATTAATAAAAATAGTATTTGCATTAGGAACATCTAGTCCACTTTCTACAATGGTCGTAGATACTAAAACATCAAAATCATTGTCCATAAATCCGAGCATTAATTCCTCTAATTTTTTACCTTCCATTTGACCGTGACCAATGCTAATTTTTGCAGATGGAACAAGTCTTTGTAACAAGCCAGCAACCTCTTTTATATTTTCGATTCTGTTATGAATAAAGAAAACTTGACCACCTCTAGAAATTTCATAAGAAATAGCATCTCTAATTGTATCCTCAGAAAAACGAATAACATTGCTCTCTATGGGGTGTCTGTTTGGTGGAGCAGTTTTTATGACAGATAAATCTCTTGCTGCCATCAAACTAAATTGTAATGTCCTTGGAATAGGAGTTGCCGTTAAGGTTAATGTATCAACATTTTCTTTCAGTGTTTTTAATTTATCTTTAACAGCAACTCCAAATTTCTGTTCTTCATCGATAATTAACAATCCTAAATCTTTAAAATGTAAACGTTGATTCGTCAATTGATGTGTGCCAATGATAATATCAACTTCTCCCTTATTTACCCCTTCAATGACAGTTGTTTTTTGTTTTGCTGTTCTAAATCTATTTAAATAATCAATCTTTATTGGAAAGTTTTTCAACCTCTCAGAAAATGTTTTGAAGTGTTGAAAGGCTAAAATAGTTGTTGGAACTAAAATAGCTACCTGTTTGCCGTTATCAACTGCTTTAAAAGCTGCTCTTATAGCAACTTCCGTTTTTCCAAAACCAACATCACCACAAACCAATCTATCCATTGGTTGTTCTTTTTCCATGTCATTTTTTACATCTTGTGTAGCAGTATATTGATCTGGAGTGTCTTCATACATAAAACTACCTTCTAATTCATGTTGAATATGTGTGTCTGGACCAAAAGAAAATCCTTTTTGTAATTTTCTTTTTGCGTACAATTGAATTAAATTGAAAGCAATGTGTTTAACTCTAGCTTTTGTTTTTTGTTTTATTTTTTTCCAAGTACCAGAGCCTAATTTATATATTTTAGGAGTTTTTCCATCTTTTCCATTAAACTTAGAAATTTTGTGAAGCGAGTGAATACTTACATATAGTATATCTCTTTCTCCATAGACTAATTTAATAGCTTCTTGTTTTTTCCCTTGTACATCAATTTTTTGCAATCCACCAAATTTTCCAATACCATGATCCATGTGTGTTACATAATCTCCAATTTCAAGCTTATTTAATTCTTGAAGTGTGATGGCTTGTTTTTTTGCGTACCCATTTTTTAATCGAAATTTATGATAGCGTTCAAAAATTTGATGATCTGTATAGCAAACTAATTTGTTATCTAGGTCTACGAATCCCTGATACAAAGGGAAAACAATAGTTTCATAATGCACCTCTTTAGCTGCATCATCAAAAATATCGTGAAAACGTTTTGCTTGTTGTTCATTTGCGCAAAAAATATAATTGGTAAATTTTGCCTTATGGTATTCATTTAAATTATCTATTAGTAGATTGAATTGTTTGTTAAAAGCAGGTTGAGGAATCGTGTTGAAATTTATTTTGGCAGCTAGATTTGAATCTAATAGTCTATTCTCAGTTCCAAAATGAACGACTGTAAATTGATTAAATTGATTTTTAATGAAGTTCCCATTGCAAAATAATTCAGCTGGTTTCGCATGCCTGATTTCTTTTGATAAATCGGTAAATGCTTCTTCAGCTTTAGTAAAAAATTTATCTAGTTTTCCAAAAATTAAGTCACTATTTTTTGAAAAAATTATAGTTTTTGATGAAATATATTTTAGAAAACTTTCTCTACTCTCTTGCAAGCTTTTGTTTTCTACATTTGGCATTATAGAAACTTTTTGTAGTTTCTCTTTAGAAAGTTGTGTTTCTACATCAAAAGTTCTGATACTATCAATATCATCGCCAAAAAATTCAATTCTGTAGGGGTCGTCATTTGAAAAAGAGAATACATCAATGATTCCTCCTCTGACCGAAAAATCTCCTGGTTCTGTGACAAAATCAACCCGTTTAAATTTATATTCAAATAAAACCTCGTTCACAAAGTCTAGAGATACGTTTTCACCAATACGAACTCTTAAAGTATTTTTATCAAGCTCTTTTTTTGTAATTACTTTTTCAAATAATGCAGTAGGGTAGGTAACTATTACTGCTGGGTTTTTGCGAGAATTTATTCTATTTAAAACTTCAGAGCGCAATAAAACATTGGCATTGTCTGTTTCTTCAATCTGGTAAGGTCTTCTATAAGAGCCCGGATAAAAAAGCACATTTTTATCCCCTAACAATTGTTCCAAATCATTTAAATAATAGGCAGCTTCTTCTTTGTCATTAAAAATAAGTAGAAAAGGCTTGTTTGCCTTTTTAAAAGTCTCTGAAATAACAAAAGACAATGAGGAGCCGACCAAGTTCGAAATTTGAAAATGGTTTTTATCAAGTTGAAAGGCTTTCATTATCTGCGAAATATTCCCAGAATTTTCATATTGATTTACAATGTTCTGCTTGCTCAAGCTAAAATATTTCATACAAATATATTCATTAAAATTTGTTTACTATAACATAGCTTGAAGGATTCGTGTCAGCTTTTAAAAAAAAGTGACAACAAAAATAGAATTATACCGTTATACTAGCATCAATCAACAATTAATAATATATTTGAAAAATAAATAGCTGAGAATTAAGAGAAGATCTAGTAAAAATGATTAAAAAATGTATTTATTTATTTTCATTATCAATTTTATTTACGATAGGCATTCAGAGTCAAGATATAAGTAACAAATGGGCAATAAATATTGGGTCTGGACTCGTAATATACCCAGGAGAATATGATCCTTACTTGGGATTTAGATACACGGAACAATTTCCTAGATTTTCTATTTCTAGATACATGTTTAAAAATATCACTTTTTCTGGAGCTCTTTCAATTTCTCCCAATCAAAGAAAAAAATATACTACTCTTGACGGAGAAATAAGATATGATTTTGGTACTTCAGAAAATATAATTTCTATTTATGCCCTAATAGGAGGAAGTATTACTGACACTAAAACCTTACATTTAACTTTAAATTTTGGTGCTGGTGGAACTCTTTGGGTGAGTGATTCCTGGGGCCTAAACAGTCAATTAATGTATAAGGATGTCTCAGAATTTGCAAAAATATATCAAAAACCGCATTTCTATGCTGGTGGAGGAATTGTTTATCGATTTTCTAACCGAACAACATCTCAAAAAAAGGCTACTTGGAATAGAAAACGTCTTTGGGATTAAAAATTAATTTTCATCTATCACTGTTGTAATTTCTACAAATTATAAAAGCGTGTATCTCAAACCTACAAAAGTTCTAATCCCCTGGTTAGAAGCGTATACATAACTTGGGTCAAAAGCTAGTTCTGGGTTTTTATCTGTGTCAATTCCTTCATCAAAAGGATTGTTTGAGCTGTTAATACTATTTGAAGGAGGGGTATAATTTAAGAGATTTTTTATTCCTCCATATACCTCCCAACTAGGGCCAATTTTTTTTGTTAACTGAATATTTTGAACACTAAACCATGGAGAAAACTCTGCTCTAGGATCATTCTCTCCTAGCAAAGGCAAACGCATTGGACCATAGATGTTTCCTGTATAATCAATGGTAAAATTAGTATTCGTTTTATAAGAAATAGACCATACACCGCTGAAGCTTTCCGTTAATAATTGTCTTGTTTTAGTTTTATTTTCTGTAATAGAAACATCCATAAGCGTTGCGCCAAAATTTATTGACAATCCGTTTGTAAAGTTCATGTCTGTATTTAAAGACAGTCCTTTTGAAATAGAGTATCCCTCTAAATTTGCATATATAATTTTATTTGAATCGGTTTCGTAGTCAGGTAAAATTCTATTGTCGAAATAAGTATAAAAAGCACTTGCATCTAAGGTGATGAATGAATTTTTTAGGAGGAACTTTTTTACATAATTAAGATTTATATTCCAAGAGGTTTCTGGTTGTAATTCGCCATCAAACTCAACTTCTCTTGCTCCAGTTAATGCTGCATGGTCCTCTGTAAAAACATTGGCAACTCTAAAACCGTTTCCAATACTTACTCTCACGATATCAGATTTATCAATAGAATTCCATTTATAATTTACTCTTGGTGAAAAGATACGACCATGAATGCTATTGAAGTCTACTCTAGCACCTAATAACAAGTTGTTTTGTGTATTTAAGGCAATTTCATCTTGAACAAAAATTCCTGGTAAGTGTGTTATTGCAGCTTTATTAGCATCGCCATTTTCATTTAAAGTAGCAAATGTATTATCGTCGTAATACGAGTACCTGTAGGCCATTCCTATTAATAAATCGTGTTTTTCTCTAATTTGTTTGTTGTAGGTAAACTGACCGAATCCTGTCAGTTGCTCTGCATCATAAGCATCTGTTCCGTAGAAAGAATCTTGAGAATGTCCATTTGCACTAAACTGAAAATTGATATTTTCTGATGTTGGCAACTCATAGGTTCCAAAAGTTTCCCATCTATTTGTATAAATACTTTCACCGTATTTTATGTTACTTCCTCTGTAATTTTTTTCCCAATCTAATTCTCCTCCCCAACGGTCCTCATAAACGTATCGACCGGCAATGGTAAAAACTTTATTACTTTTTCTTTCAATAGTTATTTTATTGAAAATAGAAATTCTATTTTGTAGCGTTAAATCTGTAAAATTATCATCATTATTATCAATTCTGTTTTGGTAGTTGAAATAATTAATACCTAATAAACCTTGAACTTTATTAGAAGTTTCATACCGCATTCCAATATCAGTATTTACTTCTCCCCAAGAACTTGTAAAAACATCTGTTGCGAGCGCAGGTGCATTTGAAGTTTTTTTAGTGATGATATTTATAATACCTCCAACTGCTTCAGAACCATATAAAGTAGATGCAGGACCTTTTACAACTTCAACTCTCTCGATCAAAGCTTGTGGAATCCCTGTCAATCCATAAACCGTAGATAAACCACTCACAATTGGCATTCCGTCAATCAAAACAAAAGTATAGGGGCCTTCCAAACCATTAATATGGATGTCACCTGTATTACAAACATTGCAATTTAATTGTGGCCTCACCCCATTTACGTTTTGTAAAGATTCAAAAATAGAAGGGGTTGGGTTTTTCTTGAAAAAAGTAGTGCTATATACTTCTACAGAAACTGGGCTATTGGATTTTGAAATGGGTCTTAAAGTTCCAGAAACGACAATCTCTTCTAAAGAATAGTTTTCATTTAAGTTAAAGTTTTTGACCAATTTTTGATTTCCGGTTAGTATGATTTTCAAAGATTTCAAGTTAAAACCAACGCTACTTGAAATAAGTGTGTAGTCTCCGTTTGGAATATTTTTCAGTTCAAAAAATCCCTCTTCGTTCGAAGCGGTTCCTAGCTTTGTGTTGGCAAGATATACATTTGCAAAAGGTAAAGCTTCCCCTTTAGATGTAATTTTCCCAGAAATACTGTTTGTTTGAGAATGAGTTGATATTATTCCTACAAAAAGATAGTAGACAATTTTTAAGGGCGTTTTCATAAAGTTTAATTTATTTTTATGCAAATATAAACATATTTTTAGACAAGACTAAAAAAAATATTTACATAAAATAAAAAAGTATATATTTGTCGTCTAAATACGTGCCAATGTTTACATCTTCAGAAGAGAATTATTTAAAAGCAATTTATCATCTAGAAATAGATTTTGATAAAGGAGTCAGTACAAACGCCATTGCAGAAAAATTAGTAACAAAAGCTTCTTCTGTAACAGATATGGTAAAGAAATTATCTGAAAAAGAGTTAATTATTTATAAAAAATACCAAGGAGTAACGTTGACTAATTTTGGAAAAAAAATAGCTTCAAGCATTGTAAGAAAACACAGATTATGGGAAGTTTTTTTGGTCGAAAAATTAAATTTTTCTTGGGATGAGGTTCATGATGTGGCAGAACAATTAGAGCACATAAAATCTCCAAAACTAATCAATCAATTAGATATATTTTTAGGGTTTCCATCACAGGATCCTCATGGAGACCCAATACCAGATAAAGATGGAAATTTAAAAGTTGTCGAAAAAAGCTTATTGTCAACCTTATTAAAAAATGAAAGCGGAATTTGTGTTGGTGTCAACGATTCTTCCTCTGAATTTTTACAGTTTTTAGATAAAAAAGGGATTACCCTTGGCAAGCAAATTAAAGTTTTAGAAAAAGAAAATTTTGACGGTTCTTTATTCATTACCATTGATCAAAAAAAACTTTCAATTTCAAATAAAATAGCGAACAATTTATACATACAAAAACAATGAATACATTTGAACAATTAGTTGTCTTTGGAAAAGAGCATCCAATTTTAGCAGCATTGTATGCTTCCCTTTTTACATGGGGCTTGACTGCTTTAGGAGCTTCTTTGGTTTTCTTTTTTAAGAACTTAAACAGAGCAGTCTTAGATGGAATGCTAGGTTTTACAGGAGGCGTTATGGTTGCAGCAAGTTTTTGGAGCTTGCTTGCTCCTGCAATAGACAATAGCCCAGGAGAGGGCTTTGTAAAAGTTTTACCCGCTGCAATTGGTTTTGCGTTGGGAGCTTTTTCTCTTTTTGGGATGGATAAAGTTTTACCACATTTACATATTAACTTTAAAGAAAATGAGGCTGAAGGAGTAAAGACAGAGTGGCATAAAACAACACTATTGGTGTTGGCAATCACCCTACATAATATTCCTGAAGGGCTTGCCGTTGGTGTTTTATTTGGAGCTGCATCTACTTTGGTGGGAGTAGAACAAACAGAAATGATCATTGCTGCAATTTCATTAGCAATCGGAATTGGAATTCAGAATTTTCCAGAAGGTTTTGCTGTTGCAATGCCTTTAAGAAGGCAAGGTGTTAGCCGATTAAAAAGTTTTTGGTATGGACAATTATCGGCAGTTGTAGAACCAGTTGCAGCAGTTTTAGGAGCACTTGCTGTTTCTTTTTTTACCCCAATTTTGCCATATGCTTTAGCATTTGCAGCCGGAGCAATGATTTTTGTAGTGGTAGAAGAAGTAGTTCCAGAAACACAAAGAGATGAATATACAGATATTGCAACTCTTGGTTTTATTGGCGGATTTATAGTAATGATGTCTTTAGATGTAGGTTTAGGATAGCGTTGTGTATAATATAATTAGAAAGCCAAACAAAAACTGTTTGGCTTTTTGTATTTTGCAAAAAAAAACAATCTAGTGCAACAACCATCAGTCTTTCAAGTTTACAATGCTTCTGCAGGAAGTGGAAAAACTTTTACTCTTGTAAAAGAATACTTAAAAGTTTTATTAACTTCAGATAATATTTTTTTGTTTCAGACAATATTGGCAGTTACATTTACCAACAAAGCAGCTGGTGAAATGAAAGAACGGGTGTTGTCTAGTTTAGAAGATTTTGCTACCGGAAAAGAAAACCATTTATTCAATATTATTGCAACTGAAATGGAAGTTGATATACCCATAATTCAGAGGAGAAGTAAGAATATATTAGATGCGATTTTGCAAAATTATGCTGCTTTTTCTATAACTACTATTGATAGTTTTACGCATAAAATCATCAAAAATTTTGCCTACGATTTAGGGTTGCCTTTAAACTTTGAAGTTGAAATGGATGCAATTTCTTTACTTAATGAAGCGGTAGATGTGTTAATTTCTAGGATAGGAACCGATAATAAACTGACAACCCTTTTGATTGATTACTCTCTAGATAAAACAGATGATGATAAATCATGGGATATTTCTAAAGATCTAAATGAATTTGCAAGAATTTTATTGAATGAAGATGATGTTCAGCATTTTAGAGGTCTTTATAACAAGAAGTTGGAGGATTTTACAAATTTAAAAACGAAGCTATACAAGCGACAAAAAGAAATTGATCAACTTCAAAGAGAAATTGGTAAATTAGGTCTCAAAATTCTTGATGAAGCAACTTTAGATCACAAAGATTTCTATTATTCATTGCTTCCAAAGCATTTTTTATCACTTTCAAAAAACCCAAAAAAAACAAAATTCTTTGAAGAGAATAAACTTAAAGAGAGAATTAAAGAAAATGTCTTTTATTCTAAAAATAAATCAGATGAAATTAAAAGTGCTATTGAAAGGATCTTACCGAAACTGTTAGATTTATATTCAAAGTCTGAACTTTTTTTTCAACAATACATGCTTCATAAATTGGCCTTAAAAAGCATATTGCCTTTGGCTGTTTTAAATCATATTAACTCCGAATTAGAAACGATAAAAGAGGAAAATAATATTAGATTAAATGCAGAATTTAATCAACTAATTTCTGACAATATCAAAGACCAACCCGCACCTTTTATTTATGAAAGAATTGGCCAGCGTTTTCAGCACTATTTTATTGATGAAATGCAGGATACTTCTGAGTTACAATGGCAAAACTTAATTCCTTTAATAGACAATGCACTCGCGCAAGAAAATAGTAATTTATTATTAGTAGGAGATGGTAAACAAGCCATTTACAGGTGGAGAGGTGGAAAAGCAGAACAGTTTATTGAGTTAGGTTCTCCAGTGAAAAATCCTTTTCATATCAAAAAAGAAATTAAGAATTTAGAAACCAATTATAGGAGTTATTCAGAAATTATAAAGTTTAATAATTCATTCTTTCAGCATACGGCTAATTTTCTTCAAAATGAATCCTATAAAAATATTTTTATAGAAGGGAATAAACAATTTGAAAATAATAAAAAAGGGGGGTTTGTTTCGTTGACTTTTTTAGAGAAAGAAGAAGAAAAAGAAGAAGAAAAACAAAAGTATCCAAAGAAAGTTTTAGAGAAAATACAGCATTTAAAAGATCGGTTTTCTTTGCATGAAATTTGTGTATTAACGAGAACAAGAAATGAGGGTGTGGCAGTTGCAAGTTATCTGTCAGAAAACGGAATAGACATTATATCCTCAGAAACACTATTGTTACAAAACTATGCAAAAGTTCTATTTATTATTAGTATCCTAAAGGTCCTAAAAAACCCCAATGATGAAGAAATCCGTTTTGAAATATTGTACTTTCTATACCATCATTTAGACGTTAAAGAAACAAAAACATCTTTTTTAAAAAAACTGTCAAAAGCGGATCTCAAGACAATTTTAAATTCTTTAAAAAAGGATGGGGTTTCGTTTGAGGTTTCATCATTTCATCAATTACCATTTTATGAGAAAATTGAAGAAATTATCAGAGGATTCAATTTGGTAAAATCTTCTGATGCCTATATTCAATTTTTTCTTGATATAGTCCTAGAAGAACAAAGAAAAGGGACTGACATTAGCAAATTCCTAGAGTTTTGGGAACAAAAAAAAGAGCGGTTGAGTATTGTGGCTCCAGAAAGTGTATCAGCCGTTCAGATTATGACCATTCATAAATCTAAAGGACTTGAGTTTCCAGTGGTTATTTTCCCCTCTGATGTTGATGTTTACCGACAAGTAAAACCAAAATCATGGTTGGATGAATTGCCCGAAATGTATGACGGTTTCAAAGAGTTATTAGTTGATTACAGTAAAAATTTAAGCATCGTAAGCGAAAGAGGTTTGGCCATTTATAATCATCAAAGAGAAGCGTTAGAATTAGATAATTTTAATTTACTGTACGTCACTTTAACGAGAGCTGTAGAGCAGTTACACATAATTACTGAAAGGAAAATATCCTCTAAAGGAGACGAGAATACTAATTTTTATTCAGGTGTTTTTATCAATTATTTAAAGCAAAATAATATATGGAAAGAAGCTGTTTTGGAGTATTCTTTTGGGTCAGAAAATAGGGTTAGTGTAAAAAACAATGAAGGTTCAGTTGCTCAAATTCATGATAAATTTATTTCAACTCCTTGGCAAGAACACAATATTATCCTACTACCTGGTGCTTCTAAATTATGGGATACAGAACAAGGAGAAGCTGTTAATTTTGGAAATTTATTTCATGAAATTTTTTCTAAAATTATCACCAAAAATGATGTTAACACTATTGTTTCTCAGTATTATCAACAAGGAGTCATAGACGCGAAACAATCAGAATTTATTCTTCAAAGTATTTATAGTGTTGTAAACCATCTAGAATTAGCAGTTTACTATACTGATGGAAACACTGTTTTTAACGAAAGAGAAATTGTAGCGCTAGACAATCAAGTAATCATTCCTGATAGATTGGTTTTTACGAAAGAAAATAAGGTTGTAATTATTGATTATAAGACTGGAGTGTCCTCAACAAAGCACCATCAACAATTGTTAAAATATGAAAGGGTTTTAAATACGATGGATTTTAAAGTTGATAAAAAATTGCTGATCTATATAAACGACAAAATAGATGTTATTAGTGTATAGTCAAAAAAAATAAACTTTGTAACTTTGTATTTGTAAAATTTACAAAAAATGTACTTAAAAATTAAAGATACTTTAAAGAAAGAGCTTCAGGAAATAAAAGAGGCTGGGTTGTACAAAGCTGAAAGGATTATAACAACTTCTCAAGATACAGTAATCCGAGTATCTTCGGGTCAAGAGGTTCTGAATTTTTGTGCTAATAATTATTTAGGATTGTCAAATCATCCAGCGGTAATTCAGGCTGCAAAAGACACGATGGATTCTCATGGTTTTGGAATGTCTTCCGTACGTTTTATATGTGGGACTCAAGATATCCACAAAAAATTAGAGAAGAAAATTGCAAATTTTTATACAACAGAAGACACCATTTTATATGCAGCAGCTTTTGATGCAAATGGGGGTGTTTTTGAACCTTTATTGTCTAAAGAAGACGCTATTATTTCTGATAGTTTAAATCATGCATCTATTATTGATGGAGTTCGTTTGTGCAAGGCTGCACGCTACCGATATCATAATAATGACATGTTTTCATTAGAAGAGCAGTTAATTGAAGTAAACAATCAAAAGCACCGTTTTAAAGTTATTGTTACTGATGGTGTTTTTTCAATGGATGGTATTGTTGCTAAGTTAGATGAAATTTGTGATTTAGCAGATAAATACGATGCCTTGGTTATGGTAGATGAATGTCATGCAACTGGATTTATAGGCAAGACTGGAAGAGGTACCGTTGAGCTTAAAAATGTAATGGACAGGGTTGACATCATTACAGGAACTTTGGGCAAAGCTCTTGGTGGTGCTATGGGAGGTTACACAACGGGTAAGAAAGAGATAATTGAAATTTTACGTCAACGTTCAAGACCTTATTTATTTTCCAATTCTCTTGCTCCAGCACTTGTGGGTGCCTCTTTAAAAGTATTTGATTTAATTTCTGATGACACTTCTCTTAGAGATAAATTAGAGTGGAATACTAACTATTTTAGAACAGAAATGGAAAAAGCTGGATTTGAATTAGTTGGTGCAAATTCGGCAATTGTTCCTGTTATGATATACGATGCTAAGCTATCGCAGACAATGGCTCAAAAGTTGCTAGAAAAAGGAATCTATGTTGTAGGTTTCTTTTTTCCAGTGGTTCCAAAAGAAAAAGCAAGGATAAGAGTGCAGTTATCAGCCGCGCACACTAAAGAGCAATTAGACAAAGCCATATCTTCATTCATAGAAGTTGGGCATGCCCTAAAAATTCTATAAGTTCATTGCTGAATTTGTATTTAGTTTGAATGTTTTGTTGAATTTTCTTTGACATTACAACCTACTTTTTTACATTTGTAAATTATATATTATAAATTTTAACTTAAATTATTGAAGATGAAAGTATTAAAATTAGTTGTAATGGCACTTTTAATGGTGTTAACTGTGAATACAACAACTGCACAAGATTACAACAATCCATGGGCTGTAAGCTTTGGAGCTAATATTGTTGATTATAAGGGATCTTCCGATCTTTCAGGTATTGTGAATGATTTATTGAGTAATACTGATTGGAATGTTTTACCATCTATCTCAAGAATTTCTGCAGAGAAGTATTTAGAGAAAGGATTTAGTTTACAATTAGCTGGTTCAATGAACAAGATTAATCACACAACTACATTAGATGATCAAGATGGTCTTTTGTACTATGCTGTAGATGCAATTGTGAAGTACGATTTAAACAATTTAGTTGGAGACACTTCATGGTTTGATCCTTTTGTGTATGCAGGTGGTGGTTATACATCTATTGACTCTGAAGGAGAAGGGCTATATAATGTAGGTGTAGGTTTTAATACCTGGTTCAATGAAAATTTAGGTTTGAACCTTCAAACAAGTTTAAAAGCTGGTTTTTCTGATAAAGTATCTGATCACTACCAAACTTCTCTTGGTTTAGTTATTAGATTCGGAGGGAATGATACAGACGGAGATGGTGTTTATGATAAAGACGATGCTTGTATAGATGTTGTTGGTTTAAAAGAGTTCAACGGTTGTCCTGATGCAGACGGAGATGGAGTGAAAGATTCTGACGATGCTTGTCCAAATGTGGCTGGTTTAGCAGCTATGAATGGCTGTCCAGATGCAGACGGAGATGGAATTGCTGACAAAGATGATATGTGTCCAAATTCTAAAGGAACAAAAGCTAATAACGGGTGTCCAGATTCAGACGGAGATGGTGTTGTAGACAAAGATGATAAGTGTGCTTCTCAAGCTGGACCAGCTGCCAATGCAGGTTGTCCTTGGCCAGATACAGATGGTGATGGTGTCTTAGACAAAGACGACAAATGTCCTTCAGTAGCAGGAGTTGCCTCAGAGGATGGATGTCCGGAAATCATTTCAAATGAAGCACAAATGGGTGTGAACTCGTTTGCTGAAGCAATTTTATTTAATACTGATAAAGCAACCTTCAAACCAGGAGTTACCAAAGAATTAGATGGAATGATAGCAATCATGAATAAATTTCCTTTATCTGAGTTTGCAATAAAAGGGCATACAGATACCACAGGAAGTGTTTCAGGGAATTTAAAATTATCAGACAAAAGAGCTAATGCTGTAAAAGCTTATTTAGTTAAAAATGGTATTGATGCTACAAGATTAACCTCTAAAGGTTTTGGTCAAGATAATCCAATCGATACCAATGATACAAGAGCTGGTAGAGCTAAAAACAGAAGAGTAGAGGTTAAGGTAACAAACTAATTTTCTAAAAAAAAATAAAAAAAAGTCTCATCATTTTTGATGAGACTTTTTTTTTAAAAACTTTTTTTATTCCCTGCAAAAAAGTACCTTTGCATCTGAAAAAATAAGACGTAAGTCTTATGCATAAAATAATAACTATAATTAGATACATAATGTCTACAATAACAGGTAAAGTTTCACAAATTATTGGACCAGTAATTGATGTTGAATTCAATATAGAAAACGAACTTCCAAAAATTTACGATTCATTAGAGATAAAAAAAGCTGATGGTTCTATATTAGTACTAGAAGTTCAACAGCATATTGGAGAAGATACTGTTCGAACTATTTCGATGGATGCTACTGATGGATTAAGTAGAGGAACCGAAGTTTTTGCTACAGGAAATCCTATTCAGATGCCAATTGGAAACGATATTTATGGTCGTCTGTTCAATGTAACTGGTGATGCTATTGATGGTTTAGGGAATCTAAAAAAAGAAGGTGAAGACGGTTTGTCAATTCACCGATCTGCCCCTAAGTTTGAAGACCTATCTGTATCTACCGAAGTTTTATTTACAGGAATCAAAGTAATCGATTTGATAGAGCCTTATGCAAAAGGGGGTAAAATTGGATTATTCGGTGGAGCAGGTGTAGGAAAGACTGTATTAATTCAAGAATTAATTAACAATATTGCAAAAGGACATGGAGGTTTATCTGTTTTCGCAGGAGTTGGTGAAAGAACTCGTGAAGGGAATGACTTACTTCGAGAAATGTTAGAATCAGGAATTATCAAATACGGTGATGACTTTATGCATTCTATGGAAGAAGGCGGATGGGATTTGTCTAAAGTAGACAAGCCCGGAATGAAAGATTCTAAAGCAACTTTTGTATTCGGACAAATGAACGAGCCACCTGGTGCACGTGCACGTGTTGCATTATCAGGGTTAACTATAGCAGAATATTTTAGAGATGGAGCCGGAGAAGCGCAAGGAAAAGATGTACTTTTCTTTGTAGATAATATATTTCGTTTTACACAAGCAGGTTCTGAAGTATCAGCACTTTTAGGACGTATGCCTTCAGCAGTTGGTTATCAACCAACATTGGCAACTGAAATGGGTGCAATGCAAGAAAGAATTACTTCTACTAAAAAAGGGTCTATTACTTCAGTGCAAGCAGTTTATGTTCCTGCAGATGATTTAACAGATCCAGCACCAGCAACTACCTTTGCTCACTTAGATGCAACAACAGTATTGTCTAGAAAGATTGCTGAATTAGGTATTTATCCTGCAGTAGATCCTTTAGATTCTACTTCCAGAATTTTATCTGCAGAAATTTTAGGTGATGAACACTATAATACTGCAACAGCCGTAAAAGAAATTTTACAACGTTATAAAGAATTACAAGATATTATTGCAATTTTAGGGATGGAAGAATTGTCTGAAGAAGATAAATTAGTAGTTCATAGAGCCAGACGTGTACAACGTTTCTTATCTCAACCCTTCCATGTAGCAGAGCAATTTACTGGTATACCAGGAGTTTTGGTTGATATTAAAGACACTATTAAAGGTTTTAATATGATTATGGATGGTGAGTTAGACAAATATCCAGAAGCTGCATTTAACTTAAGAGGATCAATTCAAGACGCAATTGATGCTGGAGAAAAAATGTTAGCAGAAGCTTAATTATAGATCAAACCTTATATATGTATTTAGAAATTGTTACACCAGAAGCGATATTGTTTTCTTCAGAAATTGATTCATTATCAGTTCCCGGAGTAGATGGAGAGTTTCAAATGCTAAATAATCACGCACCAGTTGTTTCTAATTTAAAAGAAGGAACCATTAAAGTTCATGTTCATGCACAATCGAATCTAACATTAAATGATTTGCATGGAAAGCTAATTCCAGACGAAACTGATGATAAGATTTTAACCTTGTTTATTAATTCTGGAACTTTAGAATTAAATGATAACAAAGCAATTATTTTAGCGGATTAAAATTTAATATAAATTATAAATAATCTCAAAGTATAGTTCATGCTTTGAGATTTTTTGTTTCAGAGCAATAAATTAGATTCTATAAAAAAGTGTAAATTTACAGGATGGAAGAAACCAATAGACAGCGTAAAATTGCAGGAGTTTTGCAAAAAGATTTAGTAGATGTTTTACAAAAGGCAGCGCAAGATGGTATGAAAGGAGTAATCATTTCTGTTTCAAAAGTGCATGTTACTTCAGATTTAGGGGTGGCAAAAGTATATTTAAGTGTTTTTCCATCTAATAAAAGAGAAGAAATTATGAATGGGGTGCAATCGAATACTCCATTGATACGACATGAAATGGCATCAAGGACAAAGAATCAACTAAGAAGAATGCCCGAGTTATTATTCTTTGGTGATGATACTTTAGATTATATTGAAGAAATTGATAAGTCTCTAAAAGGAGAAGATGAAAATCCGATTAAAAATCCAAGTGTTTTACCAAGACGAAAAAAACATTAAATTCAGCACGCTCACTTGAATTTTCCTTTATACATAGCGAAAAGATATTTATTTTCAAAAACGGGTAGTAATGCGATCAATATGATTACAATTATTGCCACTTTTGGCGTGATTGTTGGTTCTTTAGCGTTGTTTATAATTCTTTCCGGATTTTCTGGTTTGAGAACGTTTAGTTATAGTTTATTAGATGTCTCAGATCCTGATATTAAAATTACATCAAGTAAAGGAAAAACATTTTTGTGTTCAAATGAAATTCAGTCATTATTAAAAAAAAATACGTCAATTCAAGGCTTTTCAAAAGTGATTGAAGAACGGGTTTTTTTGGAGTATAATGATAAGAATGAAATTGCATATATAAAAGGAGTTGACAACAATTATACTTCAATATCAAACATAGATGCTGTTTTAAGTTTAGGCAATTGGTTAGACAAAGACCAACCAAAGACAGCAGTAGTTGGCAATGGTATTTCTAGAAAACTATCTTTAGGGATTCTAAATTTTGGAGCCCCTTTAACAATTTTAGTTCCTAAACCTGGAATTGGTTTTATCAATCCAAAGAATGCATTTTACAAGACACATTTACAAATTGTTGGTTTGTATTCTGGGACTGAAGATTTTGAGAATAAATTTGTTTTTATTTCACTTTCTGAAGCTCATAAGTTGTTGAGATATAAGGAGAATCGGGTTACAGGTATCGAAATCAAGCTTAAAGATAATACAGAGGCTGATTTGTTTTCAGAAAAAATTCAAGAACAGTTAGGAGATCAATTTAAAGTTCAAACCAAAGAACAGATAAATGAGGTTTTTTACAAGGTTATAAATACTGAGAATTTTGTGTCTTATCTCATTTTCACCCTAATTGTCATCATTGCTTTGTTCAATGTAATTGGAGCAATTATAATGATGATTATTGATAAAAAAGCGAACTTAAAAACACTTTACAATCTGGGTGCTTCGATAAAAGAAATAAAAAGAGTTTTTATAATACAGGGTTTTCTTTTGACTTTCATTGGAATGTTAATAGGGCTTAGTTTGGGAACAGCATTAGTGTATTACCAAATCTTTTCAGGAAAATTTAAAATCACACAAAATTTACCTTACCCCGTCGAGTTTAAATTTTCGAACCTTTTTATTGTCATTTTCACAATTACAATTCTAGGATTTATAGCGTCTAAAATTGCGAGTAGTAGAATTTCTAAGGAGTTTATTGAAGCCTAAATTTATCTTATTTCAGGAATTATTGCATTTCCAAATTTAGCTTCAACTTCGTTAAATACTTTAAAAACATCTTCTGCATCATCGGAAGTTACCATTTTCATTCTATATTCTTTAAAATGAGGAATTCCCTTAAAGTAGTTCGTATAATGTCTTCTTGTTTCAAAAACACCCAAAACAGTTCCTTTCCAGTCAATTGCCATTTGTAAATGCCTACGCGCCATTTCCACACGTTGCGCAATTGTTGGTTTTGTTAAATATTCTCCTGTTTTAAAATAATGCTTTACTTCATTAAAAAACCAAGGATAACCAATAGATGCTCTTCCAATCATAGCTCCATCTAGACCAAATTTATCACGCATTTCCATCGCTTTTTCTGGAGATGTGATATCTCCATTTCCAAAAACGGGAATGTGCATTCTTTGGTTGTTTTTTACGTCGGCAATAGGTCTCCAGTCTGCATCACCTTTGTACATTTGAGCACGAGTTCTGCCATGAATAGCGATGGCAGCACAACCTACATCTTGCAATCTTTCTGCTACTTCAACAATTCTAATAGAATCGTGATCCCAACCCAAACGTGTTTTTACAGTAATGGGTAGATGGGTGTGTTTTACCATAGCCTCTGTGAGAGATACCATTAAGTCTATGTCTTTTAAAATCCCGGCTCCAGCACCCTTAGAAACTACTTTTTTTACAGGACAACCAAAATTGATGTCTATAATATCGGGTTTCGATTTTTCGACAATTTCAACTGTTTTTAACATCGATTCTAAATTGGCACCAAAAATCTGAATTCCAACAGGTCTTTCCTTTTCATAGATATCTAATTTCATAACACTTTTTGCAGCATCACGAATTAAGCCCTCTGAAGAGATGAACTCTGTATACACAACATCTGCTCCATTTTCTTTGCACAAAGCTCTAAATGGAGGGTCTGAAACATCTTCCATAGGGGCTAATAATAAAGGAAATTCAGGTAATTCTATATTGCCAATTTTAACCATATTGTAATCTTCTATTTTCTAATTGAAATGAATTCTCTTATTTTCAAATTTATTTGTTTACTTTGATCTGATCAAAAATAGGATGATTGCAAAATTAGAGAATTATTACCACTTATTGAATTAGTGGAAACTAATATTTTTAGCAACCGAGAATTTAAAGAGATAATTTTAGAAGTAGTGACAAGGAAACAACTCTTCTCCAATACGGTTAAAAAAGCATCCTCAATTTCATTGTCTTTTTTTATTTGACAAGGTCTGTAAATAGCCTATCTTTGTTAGCAGAAAGTAGTTAGAAAAGAAGTATGAAGAACATTAGAAACTTTTGCATTATCGCACATATAGATCATGGTAAAAGTACGTTAGCAGATAGATTGTTAGATTACACAGGTTCTGTAACTGAGCGAGAAAAGCAAAATCAGTTATTAGATAATATGGATTTAGAGCGTGAACGTGGAATTACTATAAAATCGCACGCTATTCAAATGGATTATGTACATGAAGGTGAGCATTATATCTTGAATTTAATTGATACACCAGGTCATGTAGATTTCTCTTACGAAGTTTCTCGATCTATTGCTGCTTGTGAAGGCGCTCTATTAATTGTAGATGCAGCACAAAGTATACAGGCACAAACGATTTCTAATTTATACTTGGCTTTAGAAAATGATTTAGAGATTATTCCAGTATTGAATAAAGTTGATTTGCCCTCTGCAAATCCAGAGGAAGTTACCGATGATATTGTAGATTTATTAGGGTGTGACCCAAAAGAAGTAATTCATGCAAGTGGTAAAACCGGTTTTGGAGTTGATACTATTTTAGCAGCAATTATAGAAAGAGTTCCTGCTCCAAAGGGAAACCCAGATGCACCTTTGAAAGCTTTAATTTTCGATTCGGTTTTTAATTCTTATCGAGGAATTGAAACCTATTTTAGAGTAATTGATGGGTCTATAAAAAAGAATCAGCAAATAAAATTTATGGCAACTGGAAAAGAATACAGTGCAGATGAAGTAGGAACTTTAAAGCTTGACCAAGTTGCTAAAAAAGAAATTAAAACAGGTGATGTTGGCTATTTAATTACCGGAATTAAAACTGCCAAAGAAGTAAAAGTTGGAGATACCATTACAGATTTTACAAATCCAACAACTGATTTAATTGACGGTTTTGAAGATGTAAAACCAATGGTTTTTGCAGGGATTTATCCTGTAGATACCGAAGATTATGAAGAGTTGCGAAACTCCATGGAAAAGTTACAATTAAACGATGCTTCATTGGTGTTTCAACCAGAAAGTTCAGCCGCTTTAGGATTTGGTTTTCGTTGTGGATTCTTAGGGATGTTGCATATGGAAATTATTCAAGAGCGTCTAGAACGAGAGTTCAACATGACGGTAATTACTACAGTGCCTAACGTATCTTATTTTGCTTACACGAATAAAAATCCACAAGAGGCAATTACTGTAAATAATCCTTCAGATTTACCAGAACCCTCTAAATTAAACAGGGTAGAAGAGCCATTTATTAAAGCCTCTATTGTAACAAAATCTGATTTTGTGGGTCAGGTAATGAGTTTATGTATTGAAAAACGTGGACAAATTGTAAATCAGACTTATTTAACAACGCAAAGAGTTGAGTTAATTTTTGACATGCCTTTGGCAGAAATTGTATTCGATTTTTACGACAGATTAAAGACTGTTTCTAAAGGATATGCTTCTTTTGATTATCATCCAATTGGGATGAAAGCATCTAAATTAGTGCGTGTAGATATTTTATTAAATGGAGATTCTGTAGATGCTCTTTCTGCACTATTACATGCAGATAATGCCTATACGATCGGAAAAAAAATAGTAGAAAAATTAAAAACTTTAATTCCAAGACAACAATTTGATATTCCTATTCAAGCAGCAATTGGAGCCAAAATTATAGCAAGAGAAACTACGAAAGCGTTGCGTAAAGATGTCACGGCGAAATGTTATGGTGGAGATATTTCTAGAAAGCGTAAACTTTTAGAGAAGCAGAAAAAAGGAAAGAAAAGAATGCGTCAAGTTGGGAATGTAGAAATCCCACAAGAAGCATTTATGGCTGTTTTAAAATTAAATGATTAATTTTTGAAATTCCTTAATAACAATAAAAAAATCTTTTTGAGCAATCAGAAAGGTTTTTTATTTTATACACATAATAAATAGATAGACTTTTAATTGGTGTCATTAATTCTGTTTTCTTCATCTCTATTCCTATTTCTTCTTGTTTTTTTCTTTCCAAATTTAGAGCCAAAACTGTATGCTACTCTCAATTGTATATTTTGTCTAGAGCCATTGCTTTCTACTGCTGCAATTCCGTTTCCGTAATCGATATTCCCAACAAAACCTCTGTTTAACATTTTATTAAAACCCAAGTTTACTTTTAGTTTGTCTTTTAAGAACTTTTTTCCAAAAGAGAAGTCTAATTCGGCCAACCATTCAACTTCAATTTGTCCCTCCAGCGCTCCTGTACCATAATTACCACTCAATTCAAAATTGATATCTCCTGGTAATTGATAATTTGCTTGAATAAACCAATAGAGATTCCATTTACTCAAGTTTACATTATAAGTAGAAGATTGAAAACTAGGATTTGTAACAATAAAACCTGTATAGCCCTCTAGATCTTTTACAAAGTTTAAAGGAGCAAATAATCTAAAATTCCAGTTTGTATTATTCTTGATATTTACTTCTTGTTGCCTTATTTGAGCAGTAATGTTGTCTTGACGAATTAACTCAAAAATGACATCATCAGTTTTACTATAGTTAATTGAGAAAAAAGGTTGCCCTTCATAAGTCAAATTAAACTGATAATTATTTGTAAAGGCAGGTGCAAGGTTAGGATTCCCCTCCCTTCCAGAAAACGGATCTAAAAAAGTTACAAAAGAATTTAAAGTACTGTAAGAAGGTCTTTGAATTCTGTAACTGTAAGATAGACTTGCACCCAAAACATCTGTCAACTCTCTACTTAAAGATGTACTTGGAAATATTTTCTTGATAGGTCTTCTTTTAATTTTTGTTGCTGGCAAACCGTTTTCTATAAAAGTAGAAGTTCCTCGAGTATTACTGTCTTCGTATCGAAACCCAACAGAAAAAGACCATTTTCCAAGTGTTGCATTCGCTTTAGAATAAACAGCAAAAATAGTTTCGTCTACAATAAAACGACTACTTTCCTCATCAATTAGATTAAAACTACCTGAAGTATTATCAAGAGATTGTAAATCATTATCTGTTACTACATCTGCATACCTTGTTCCTGCAGTTAGTTTTAGATTATCGGAAATTGTTTTGGAATAATCTAGTCGATACGTTTTTATATTAAAGGTTCCGTCTTGATGGTACATTCTGTCTGAATACGGAATTGTACTTCCAGTAATATCAAAAAGTGTATTTGTACTGTTATTAGTAAAATCTACATAGTTAAAATCTACGACTAATTTCTCTGAATCAGTTTTGTATTCGTAATAAGGGTTGATGTTAAAATTAGCACGATCTCTATCAAAAGCGTTTTCAGTTAAAAGCGAATTAGTTTGTGAAGCATCTGAAATTATGGTGGTGCTAATGGCAGTTCTTGTCGACTTTCTATTATCATAACGTCCACCAATTCCTATAGAGTGATTGTTATTTAGATAATAATCTAGATTGCCACCAATACTGAAGTTATCTGGGTCATAGGGTTCTATGGTAACTTGATTATAGGTTTCTGAGCCAACAGTTCTCACTAAAAATAAATCATCTCTCCAAGTTGACTGCGAATAGTTTATACTTGTTTGCCAATTTAATTTATTTTTATAACTAGCAATAGAAAACCCAGATCCCCATTCTAGTCCCTCATCTTCACCTACCCAAGAACTTATATTTCCATTCGTTCCTAATCGTATGTTTTTCTTTAAAATAATATTGATAATAGCCCCAGAACCAGAAGCCTCATATTCTGCTCCGGGTTGTTCAATTACTTCAATTTTAGATATATTATCTGCAGGAAAATCTCTCAAAAGAGTTTGAACATCCATATATTCTGTTGTCTTCCCATTAATTAAAATACGAACACCCCTATTTCCTGCAATAGAAATTCCATTGTTGGTAACTAAAACCCCTGGAACTTTTCGCATTACATCTTGTAAATTGGTGTTTGTCATTTCTGATTTTTCTAGATCTACAATTAATTTTTCTGCTGTTTGTTTGATAACAGGACGTTTGCTTTTTACAACTATTTCATTTAAAAGCTGACTCTCTTCTTTTAAAGTGATGTTAATTGTTTTATCTGAATTGATTTCTACTTCGTTAATTTTTTGAGTTTCAAAACCGAGCATAGAAACTTCAATCGTATATTTTCCTGAAGAAATATTTTCAAGGATATAATCACCATCATCAGTAGAAACCGTTCCTGTTGGGTTTTTTTTATCTCCAATTTCTTCTATTACGATATTGGCAAAAGCAAGTGATTGGTTTTGTTGATCAATAATTTTTCCTGAGATAGAATGCTGAGAAAAGGAGTTCAATACACCGAGTATCAAAATAAAAAAACATATTGAAAAAGGTTTCATTTCTTTGATTTTAATAGTTAATTTAATTTTTTCTAAGACGTAGTTAAAAGAGTTTTGTTATAAGAAAAATTGAAACCTGTCGGATTGGGACAAATATCCAATCTATAAAGTTTGTTTTTCTGAAAAAGTAAGACGGTTTTAATCTGCAAATAGTTGTATCTGAAAAAACGTTACAGAGTTTGAAACTACAAGAGTCTGAATTTTTTAATTACACAAATTTTATGTGTATGTGTTAGATACAAAAAGCATCTGTGATGTTAATCCCTTCCTCCCAAAATTTGCAATGCCCAATATAGTAACATCGCTAAAGACCCCAAAGCTGCTACTAAATATGTTCTTGCAGCCCATTTTAGTGCATCTGTTGCTCCCGCTAATTCTTGTTGAGAAACCATGTTTTTATTTTGCAACCAGGCCAAAGCTCTATTGCTTGCGTCATATTCTACCGGCAATGTGACAAAACTAAAAACGGTTGCAAACCCCATCAAAATTAGACCTAAAATGGCAACATAAAACCCAATACCAGTAGCTCCAGAACTGGCACCTAAAATGATTCCACCAATTACTAACCATTGAGAGAATTTAGAGCTGATACTTACAATGGGTACTAATTGAGAACGCAATGTTAAATAACTGTAGGCTTTTGCGTGTTGAACTGCATGTCCGCATTCGTGAGCAGCAACAGCAGCGGCAGCGGCGTTTCTCTGGTTGTATACAGATTCACTTAAATTAACAGTTTTCTCTTTTGGATTGTAATGATCTGTCAATTTTCCAGGAGTAGAAATTACTTTTACATCGTAAATTCCATTGTCAGAAAGCATTTTTTCTGCAATTTCAGCTCCACTCATGCCATTTCTTAACTGAATTTTAGAATATTTTTTAAATTTTCTTTTTAAAGTGTTACTAATATACCAGCTTGCCAAAGAGATTACACCAATTAAAATATAGAACTCGATCATAATTTATATTGTTTTAAAATTGTATTTCATTTTTGTTTGATAAATTTACAACATAAAGTATTCCAATGTGTTTTTTGGAGTGTAAAAATGACAAAATGACAAACAAACCTTCGATATTACTTATTTATACAGGTGGAACCATCGGAATGATCAAAGACTATAAAACGAAGGCTTTAAAAACTTTTGATTTTAGTCAGATTGTAGATAAAATTCCTGAATTGCAACAGTTAAACTGTAAAATAAAAAGTATTTCTTTTGAGGAACCTATAGATTCCTCTAATATGAACACGAAATACTACGTGGATATTGTTGAAATTATTGAAGAAAATTACCAGAAATTTGATGGATTTGTAGTTTTAACAGGTTCAGACAGTATGTCTTTTGCATCTTCTGCAATAAGTTTTATGCTAGAGAACCTTCAGAAACCAGTGATTTTCACAGGTTCTCAATTGCCTATTGGAGACCTAAGAACAGATGCCAAAGAGAATTTAATTACGGCTATAGAAATTGCAAGTGCAACTAAAAACGGAGCGCCAATAATAAATGAAGTTTGCTTGTATTTTGAGTATAAATTGTACAGAGCCAACAGAACTACAAAAATAAGTGCAGAACAGTTTGAAGCTTTTGCATCTATGAATTTCCCTCCACTAGCAGAAAGTGGCGTTCATCTTAAGTTTCATGAACATTTAATTCATCAACCAAAAAAGACAGCGAATACTTTAATAGTTAGAAAGAAGTTAGTAGATGATGTAGTTTTCCTAAAAATATTTCCAGGGATTTCAGATATAGTAGTAAAAAGCATTTTAAACATACCAAATTTAAAAGGAGTAATTTTAGAAACATACGGGGCCGGAAATGCACCAAATTCAGAAAATTTCATACAGCTTTTAAAAAATGCAATCAATAAAGGGATTAAAATTATAAACGTCACACAATGTGAAAGTGGAAGAGTTTTAATGGGGCATTATGATACAAGTTTGTTGCTCAAGAAAATAGGAGTAATAGACGGTAAGGATATTACTTCAGAATCTGCTGTAGCTAAGTTAATGTATTTACTAAATGAAAATTTATCAACAGAAGATTTTAAATGCTTTTTTGAAAAATCATTGAGGGGTGAAATAACAGATATTTCATTTTTAAAGGTATAATTCAAGAGAATCAATTACAATAGACTAAATAGATTGACTTTTTTTTTTAATCTTCAATATTTTTTTGTTACTTGGCACTCTCAAAAGTATAGCTGATATTTAGCAGTTCTATGGAATATAGACAGATTAGCTTCACCTTATCTTTTTGAGTTTAAAAATTATATCTTTAACCCACTAACTATTAAAATTAATAATAAAAAGATGAAAAAAGTAGTAAATATCCTAACTGTAACTGGATTTATGTTTTTTGGAGCGATTCAATCAACTTTCGCACAAGAAGCAGCTGAGCAATCAAGAACTTTTCACCAAGAATTAAAACTTCGTTTTATTGAAGGTGGCCCTGGATTTATGGGAATTGTACTTGTTGCCTTAATATTAGGTTTGGCAATTGCAATTGAAAGAATTATTTATTTAAACATGGCAACGACCAATACTAAGAAATTAGTAGCAAGTGTAGATGATGCTTTAAGCTCTGGTGGTGTAGAAGCTGCAAAAGAAGTTTGTAGAAACTCTAAAGGACCAGTAGCATCTATCTTTTACCAAGGTTTAGATAGAGCAGATGACGGTATAGATTCAGCAGAAAAAGCGATTGTAAGTTATGGAGGAGTTCAAATGGGATTATTAGAGAAAAATATTTCTTGGTTGTCTTTATTTATCGCATTAGCACCAATGCTTGGTTTCATGGGAACTGTAATTGGTATGATTGGAGCATTTGATGCAATTGCTGTAGCAAATGATATTTCGCCAGCGGTTGTTGCAGGAGGTATTAAAGTAGCCTTATTAACAACGGTTTTTGGATTAGTTGTTGCAATTATTTTACAAATTTTTTACAACTACATCATTTCTAAAGTAGATAGTATTGTAAATAATATGGAAGATGCATCTATTTCTTTAGTAGATTTATTAGTAAAGTATAAAAAATAATTTTTCTTATGAAAGATAATAAAATTTCAAAAATTATCACATACGTTATCACACTACTTGCCCTTATTGGTATTATCTTACTTGTAAGAGTACTAATGGCAGGTGAAGAAGCTGTTGAAAACGATGTTGATGTAGCGAATAAAGTGGTAAGTCCACTTGTGTATTTCTCACAATACTTACTCTATTTTGCAGTAGGAATAACACTAGTACTATCTCTAGGAGGATTGTTTAAAAACCCAGAGAGTTTAAAGAAAACTTTATTAGGTTTGGGCGTATTAGGGTTGTTATTTTTAGGGGCATACTCTTTATCAGACAGCAACATAGTCTTAGATAATGCAGATATCGTTCTGCCAGGAGGAGAAGAAGGTTCATCAACAAATAGATTTGTCGGAACTGGAATCTGGTTTAGCCTGATACTAGGATTTATTGGTCTAGGGTTTTTTGTATACGATTTAGGAAAAGGATTAATAAAATCATAAATAGATGGCAAGAAGAGAGAATCCAGAAATTAATGCAGGTTCTATGGCAGATATTGCCTTCTTGTTGTTGATCTTTTTTTTAGTTACGACTACGATGAATGTAGATTCTGGAGTTTCAAAGAAATTATCTGAGAAACCACCAGCAGACTACGTACCACCAATTATTAAAGAAAAAAACATCTTTGAAGTAAATATTAATAGAAATAATGAGCTTCTAGTAGAAGACAAAAGAATGGACATCAAAGAGTTAAAAGCGGCGGCGATTGCTTTTATAAATAATGGTGGAGGTGAAGGTAAAGTAGAAGAAGGAGTTCCTACAGGTCCTTGTGATTATTGTAATTCAGTTAGAAAACAAGATGAGCCTCAAACAAGTGAGTCTTCTTCAGATCATCCAAACAAGGCAATTATTTCGGTGCAGAGTGATCGGTTGACAGAGTATGGGACTTATTTAAAAGTTCAAGATGAATTGTTAAGAGCGTATTCTGATTTGAGAAACAGGTTGAGCATACTAAAATATCAAATCCCTTTTCCCGAACTTGAAGAGTCTTATAAAAATGATAAGAGTAACGAGTCATTAAAGAAAAAAGTTGAAGATATCAAAACTAGTTATCCTCAAATAATTTCAGATGCAGAACCTACAAATTAATTTTTAAAATTTAACAATATGTCTAAATTTAGAAAAAAGAAAAAAGGAATGCCTGCAGTGAATACTGCAGCTCTTCCAGATATTGTTTTTATGTTGTTATTCTTCTTCATGGTAACTACAACCATGAGAGAAACTGATTTAAAGATTGAGAATCCAAGATTACCCTCTGCATCAGAAGTAAAAAAGTTAGAGCATAAAAGTTTAGTGAGTACAATTTACGTTGGTAAAGCAAAGGATCTAAAGTATGGAAGTGGTTTTAATAGAATTCAATTAAACGACAAGATTGCTACTTCAGATCAAGTTCCTGCATTTATCATAAATGCAAGATCAAAAGTTTCAGAAGCTGAAGTTCCGTTTATGACTACTTCTATCAAGGCAGATAGAGAGTCTAGTGTTGGAACAATTACTGATATTAGACTGAAATTGAGAGACGTAAACGCTCTTAAAATAAGTTATTCTGCATCAAAAGCATCAGAAGCCAACTAACAGATATTCTTAAAATACCAAAAAGGATAATTCAACTGAATTATCCTTTTTTTTGATTTTTTCTTAAATTGAGAAATGAGAAATGAAATTTTGTATCTTTATAAAAGGTTTATTTTTAATATGAAAACAGTTTTTACCACATTTCTTTTATTTTTTTTTGGAGTTGCTATATTCGCTCAGAAAGAAACTTTAAAAATAGGAGATAGGTATGCAGATGATCAAATTTACGCGTCTATTTCTTTTGCACAATTTTACAATCAGCCTACTCAAATCTCAAAAAGCAATTTTTCCTATTCACTTTCTACAGGTTTTATGAAAGATTTTATACTTAATCAACAAGGGAATATTTCTTTCGCCGCTGGAGTAGGTTACGGCTTTGATTTTTTTAACCACAAGCTAAAAGTTGCAGAAATTAATAATTCAACTGTATTTACTAGTGACGATACTATTAGTGCTAATTTGTTTAATTCTCAGAACTTAGAATTTCCTTTAGAGCTCAGATGGAGAACTTCTACAGCGATTAAATATAACTTCTGGAGAGTTTATACGGGAGTTAAATTTCTCTACAACTTGTCTAATAAATATCAATTTGAAGATTCAAATAATACCACTTTTAAGTATTCTAATATTTCTAATTATTCTAAATTTCAATATGGCTTAACGCTCTCTGCAGGTTACGATGAATTTAATATTAATGTCTTTTATGGTCTTACGCCTATTTTTAAAAATAGTCAAATAACAGGAGAAGATATCAATACGAAAATTTTAAAATTTGGATTAATTTTTTATATTCTATAAATAGTAGAAGACAAGAGCAGGTGCAAAGAACCCTAAGATAAACCCCAAATAGACCTCATTTTGCTTGTGTGCTCTTAAATGCAATCTTGAACTAGCCAAGAGTCCTGCTAGTAGTATTGTGCAAATAACGAAAATAATTAAATTTTCATTGTATAATGAGTTCAATATAAAAAAGAATCCCGAGGTAATTCCTAAAGAAAGTAAATGAATACTGGTTTTAATTTTAAAGACAAATAAGATATAGATAAGAAGTAAACCCAAAGCTGTTGCATAAAAGAGTAAGCCTATATCAAATAAATTAGGAATATCTTTTAATGTATTTCCTAACAAATAAAATATTATAATCATCAACGCAATAGGTATTTTTCTTTCTTGAATACTTTCAGCTTCAAAAGAATTTATCAGTTTAAATTTTTTAAAAAAAATTAAAATTAACAAGGGTACAATATAGGTTGTGACAAATATTAAACCCAAAAGAGCAAGTCTTTGATTGCTATTAAAATTATTTGGTATTAATATAAAATAGAACAGTACTCCAATTGTTGGCAATACAATTGGGTGCAAAACTATCGATATCATTTTATAAATTCTCACTACATTTCTTTTCGCAAACGAGCTACAGGTAACTCTAATTGTTCTCTATATTTAGCAACAGTTCTTCTAGCTATTGGATATCCCTTTTCTTTTAAAATAGTGGCTAATTTTTCATCTGTTAAAGGTTTTTTCTTATCCTCTTCTAAAACGACAGTTTCTAAAATTTTCTTGATCTCTTTTGTAGAAACATCCTCCCCTTGGTCATTCTTCATAGATTCAGAAAAGAACTCTTTGATTAATTTTGTGCCATAAGGAGTAGAAACATATTTACTGTTTGCTACCCTTGAAACAGTTGAAACATCCATATTAATTTTATCTGCAATGTCTTTTAAGATCATTGGTTTTAATTTGCGTTCGTCACCAGTTAAAAAATAATCATATTGATAGTTCATAATGGAATTCATGGTTACCATTAGTGTTTGTTGACGTTGCTTAATAGCATCAATAAACCATTTAGCAGCATCTAGTTTTTGTTTGATAAAGAAAACTGCATCTTTTTGAGATTTACTTTTTACAGTTGCTTCTTGATATCCTTTTAACATCGTATTGTACTCTCTAGAAACATGTAATTCTGGAGCATTTCTGGAGTTTAAAACCAAGTCTAATTCTCCGTCTATAAGTTTGATAGAAAAATCGGGGACAATCTGTTCAGCGATCTTATTATTTCCTGCATAAGAACTTCCTGGTTTTGGATTTAGTTTAGATATTTCAGTATTCACTTCTTTTAATTCATCTTCAGAGATCGTAAATTTTTCCTGAAGTTTCTTAAAGTGTTTTTTTACAAAATGATCAAATGCAGATTCTAAAATTTTAATTGCTAGAGTTCTTGTTTTGGTGTTTTTTTTTCTTTTGAGTTGAATGATAAGACACTCTTTTAAATCTCTTGCACCAACCCCAATAGGATCTAAATTATGAACGACTCTTTTTAAAATAGAAATTACTTTTTCTTCTGTGGTAAAAACATTTGCTGTAAAAGCCAAATCATCTACTAAATCCAGAATTTCCCTTCTAATATAACCGCTATCATCAATACTACCTACTAAAAATTCTGCGATTGCTAATTCTTCATCATTAAAACTATAGGTTGATAGTTGATTTTTTAAAGATTGATGAAAACTTGTTCCTGCAGCATAAGGTACATTCTTTTCTTCATCATCTGCAGCATAATTATTTGCTTGTGTCTTATAATTAGGAATTTCATCATCACTTAAATATTCATCAATATTAATATCTTCCGCTTCAATTTTTTCATTACCAGTGTCATCAAATTCATTAAATAAATCATCATCCAAACTATCAGATTCTTCTTTACCACTATCCAAAGCAGGATTTTCCTCTAGCTCTTGTTTTAAACGCTCTTCAAAAGCCTGAGTTGGCAATTGAATTAGTTTCATCAATTGAATTTGTTGAGGAGATAATTTTTGTAGGAGTTTGTAATGTAAACTTTGTTTTAGCATGGATTTAAAGATACAAAAATCGGATTAAAAATCTGCATTTTGAGGTGTTCGTGGAAATGGAATTACATCTCTAATATTGCTCATTCCTGTGCTAAATTGGACCAATCTCTCAAAACCTAATCCAAAACCAGAATGAACTGCAGTTCCAAATTTTCTCAAATCTAAATACCACCACAATTCTTTTTCTTCAATATTTAGAGCTTTCATTTTCTCAACTAAAACGTCATATCGTTCCTCTCTTTGAGAGCCTCCAACAATTTCACCAATTCCGGGAAATAAAACATCCATGGCTCTAACCGTTTTTCCATCATCATTTAAACGCATGTAAAAAGCTTTAATATTTGCCGGGTAATCAAATAATATAACCGGGCATTTAAAGTGCTTTTCAACCAAGAACCGTTCGTGTTCAGAGTGTAAATCTGCACCCCATTCATTTATAGGGTATTGAAATTTCTTCTTTTTATTAGGTTTGGAATTCCTCAAAATATCAATAGCTTCAGTATAGGATACTCTTTTAAAGTTATTTTCAACGACAAATTTTAATTTTTCCAACAAACTCATTTCACTCCTTTCAGCCTGCGGCTTATTTTTTTCTTCTTGAGTTAAACGTTGGTCTAGAAAAGCTAAATCGTCTTTACATTTTTCTAATATATTTGTTATTACATATTTAATGAAATCTTCTGCTAAATCCATATTGCCGTTTAAATCCATAAAAGCAACTTCCGGTTCTATCATCCAAAATTCCGCTAAATGACGGGTTGTATTTGAGTTTTCTGCCCTAAAGGTAGGTCCAAAAGTATAGGCTTTTCCTAGAGCCATTGCAAATGTTTCTGCCTCCAACTGACCAGAAACTGTTAAATTTGTTTCTTTGCCAAAGAAATCTTTAGTATAATCAATTTTACCATCCTCACTTATTGGAGCTTGGTTGTCCTTAAAAGTAGTAACCCTAAACATTTCTCCAGCACCTTCAGCATCCGACCCTGTTACAATTGGAGTGTTTACGTAGTTGAAATCTCGTTCTTGAAAATATTGATGAACTGCAAAAGATAATTTAGAACGAACTCGCATTACTGCACCAAATGTATTTGTTCTAACGCGTAAATGAGCGTTTTCTCGTAAAAACTCGAAACTGTGTTTTTTGGGTTGAATAGGATATTCATCTGGATTAGAGTCTCCTAGTATTTCAATTTCTGAAACTTGTATTTCTACTGATTGTCCTCTCCCTTGGCTCTCAGCTAATGTTCCCTTAATAAAAATAGCAGCTCCTGTATTAATTCTTTTTAAGGTCTCTTCAGGAGTATTTTCAAAATCGATAACACATTGGATGTTATGAATAGTAGAGCCATCATTTAGAGCAATAAAACGATTGCTTCTAAAAGTTCTAACCCATCCTTTTAGTTTTATTTCTTCTAGAAATAAACCGTCTAATTTTAAAATTTCAGCAACATTGTTTTTTATCATTTTCTTATAAATAAAATTGGTGTAAAATATTCTGTTATAAAAACTAAAGATACTTTTTTGTACTAAGATGAGCAAAATGATATTTAAATAGTTTATTTGGTCAATGAGGTTAAAATTCTCATTCAATAAAGCCAACTATTTATTTCCAAAAATATATAAAGTAATATTAACAATTCTACTCTGATTTTTTTTTCTCTTTTGGAGGAATAATTCTCATTGCAGGTTCTTTAAATACTTTCTTATTTGCGATCTTCTTTTCAAAGGTTAATAGTAAAGAAGGGAGCAATAATAGGTTAGAAACCATTGCTAATAGTAAGGTTATAGAAACCAAACCACCTAGGGCAATTGTGCCACCAAAGCTAGAAAGTGTAAATGTCAAAAAACCAAAAAATAAAACAATGGACGTATAAAACATACTGACTCCTGTTTCACGAAGTGCAGCATAAACAGATGTTTTTATACGCCATTTATTTGCAATTAATTCTTGGCGGTATTTTGCCAAAAAGTGAATAGTATCGTCAACTGAAATACCAAAAGCAATACTAAAAACCAATATTGTAGATGGCTTTATAGGTATTTCAAGGAATCCCATTAATCCTGCTGTTATTAATAAGGGTAAAATATTAGGGATCAAAGAAATGAAAATCATTTGTGGTGATCGAAACATCCATGCCATAAAAATGGCAATCAATAAAATAGCCAAAGACAAAGAGAAGACTAAATTCTTAATTAAATAATTGGTTCCTTTTATAAATACTAAGGCTTTTCCTGTTAGAGAGACATCGTATTTTTCTGAAGGGAATTCTTTTGCTATAACTGTTTTAAGTCGTTTTTGAATAACATCCATTTTTTCTGTACCAATGTCTTTCATGAAGGTAGTTATTCTGGCGTACCTTCCTGTTGAGTCTACAAAGTTTTTAAGCATGCCAGCATCACTATTTGAGTTTTTTGTATATGAAAAAATATAATTTTGTTCTTGTTTTGTTGGCAACTGATAGTATTTGGGGTTTCCCTTATAATATGCTTGTTTTGAATACTTTACTAAGTTGGTTACAGAAATTGGTTTGGATAATTCAGGGAACGACTCAATAGCTTCATTTAATTTTTCCATCCTTTTTAAAGTGGATAGTTTCATGACGCCTTTTTCTCTTTTTGTATCAACTAAAATTTCTAAGGGCATAATGCCACCAAATTCATTTTCAAAGAATTTAATATCTTGATAAAATTCTAAGCTTTTTGGCATGTCTTCAATCAAGCTTCCTGATACTTTAATTTTATAAACACCAATAATTCCAGCTATTATTACAATTACAGTTGCAAAATAAATAGTTATTCTGTGGTTTCGAACCATTTTTTCCATCCAATCAACCACGTTTTCAATCCACCTTTTTTCAAGATGATTTAAGTGTTTTTTCTTAGGAATCGGCATAAAACTATATAAGATAGGAATGATAAGTAACGCTAAAATAAAAATGCTAATAATATTTACTGAAGCTAATATTCCAAACTCTTGTAGCAAGCTACTTTTAACAAAAACAAAAGTTGCAAAACCAGATGCAGTTGTAATATTAGTCATTAAAGTAGCATTTCCTATTTTAGAAATTACACGTTGTAATGCTTTTGCTTGTTGCCCATGTTTCTTTATTTCTTGTTGGTATTTATTGATAAGGAAAACAGCATTTGGTACTCCAATTACAATAATTAAAGGAGGTATTAAAGCAGATAAAACAGTAATTTCATATCTGAATAAGCCAATAAATCCAAAAGCCCATGTAACTCCAATCATTACTACTAATAGTGTAATAAAAGTAGCTCTAAAAGATCGAAAGAAAAAGAAGAAAATAATAGCGGTAATTCCTAATGCACCTCCAACAAAAAGAGCAATTTCATTTTGTATGTTTTGCGCATTAAGAGTTCTAATATATGGCATTCCAGAAACTCGAACGTCTACCTTATTCTCCTGTTCAAATTCCTTTATAGTTGGTATTAGAGTATTAAAAACGAATTCTCTTCGTTTTGGAGTGTTGATGATTTCTTTTTTAATATAAATAGCAGTTTGAAGCGTTCCTGTTTCTTTATTATATAATAAATTATCGTAAAAAGGGAGTTTTTCAAAAAGTTGTTTTTTAATTGCAGAAACCTCTTTTGTTGTTGTTGGTTCTTTTTCGTAGAGAGGTTTTAAAATAAATTTTCTTTTTTTGGTGTCTTTTTTTAATTCTTGAATATCTGCTATAGAAAGGGTGAAATCTATTTCATCTAGTGTAGTAAACTTTTGCACTAAATTATTCCAAGCATTAAATTTTTTAGGTGTAAAAACAGTTGTGTCTTTTATTCCTAAAATAACCAAATTTCCTTCCTCTCCAAAAATATCTAAAAATTGATTGTATTCTAGATTAACTAAATGATCCTCTGGTAGAAGGTTTGCTTCAGTATATGAAAATCTCATATACTTCATTTGTGATGCTAATAGCCCTGTAATGATTGCAATTCCCAATAAAACCAAATAACGATTTCTCAAGATAAGGCCTGCAACTTTTGTCCAGAAATTCATTTTATATTAAATTATTTGAAGTGCTTAAAAAAAAGAAAGTGTTTAGAAACACTCTTTTTTCAGTTTGTAGGTTGCTTTAAACTTTCATTATTTCTTTCTCTTTCAGAGAAGCCTTTTCGTCAATGTCTTTTACAAATGCATCAGTTAATTTTTGCACGTCATCTTCAGCAATTTTTTTCATGTCGTCAGAAACAGCAATTTTTTTAATATCATTGTTCGCGTCTTTACGAGCATTTCTTATTCCAACTTTGGCATGTTCTGCCTCTGCTTTTGATTGTTTTGCCAGATCAATTCTTCTTTCTTCTGTGAGCGGTGGGACATTGATCATGATTACATCTCCGTTATTCATAGGGTTGAAACCTAAATTTGCCAATTGAATTGCTTTTTCAATTTCTTGAAGCATATTCTTTTCCCAAGGCTGTATGCTTATTGTTCGAGCATCTGGAGTGTTAACATTAGCAACTTGACTCAATGGGGTTTGGGATCCATAATAATCTACCATTACATTCGATAGCATAGAAGGAGTTGCTTTTCCGGCTCTAATAGATCGCAATTCTTTGATTAAATGCTCAATTGCATTATGCATCGCTTCTTTTGCTGTGTCTAGAATAAATTCAATTTCTTCGTTCATCTTTGGTGATTTTTAAAAAGATTATGATTATTGATTGTTAACAATCGTTCCAATTTTTTTACCAGAAATTAATTTCATTAAATTTCCATTTGTATTCATGTCAAAAACGATGATTGGTAAGTTATTTTCTTCGCTTAAAGTAAATGCAGTCATGTCCATAACTTTCAATCCCTTATCAATAACATTTTTAAAGGTGATTGTTTCATATTTTACAGCGTTTTTATCTTTTTCTGGATCCACATTGTAAATTCCATCAACACGAGTCCCTTTTAAAATTGCATCAGCATTTACTTCAATAGCCCGAAGAACTGCAGCTGTGTCTGTAGTGAAATATGGGTTTCCCGTGCCTGCTCCAAAAATAACAACCCGCCCTTTTTCTAAATGACGAATGGCCTTTCTTTTTATGTACGGTTCTGCAATTTCTTTAATTTCGAGAGCCGTTTGCAAACGTGTATTTACCCCTTCATCTTCTAGAGCACTTTGCAATGCTAATCCATTAATACATGTTGCTAACATGCCCATATGATCTCCTTGAACTCGATCCATGCCATTGGCAGCACCAGCAACTCCTCTAAAAATATTTCCACCACCGATAACTATGGCAATTTCTACCCCTTTAGCAACTACTTCTTTTATTTCTTTTGCGTATTCAGAAAGTCGTTTAGGGTCTATACCATAGGGCCTATCTCCCATTAATGCCTCTCCACTTAATTTTAAAAGAATTCTGTTGTATTGCATAGTTTTTTTCGCTTTAAAAGCAAAATTAAGCAATTTTTTTCAGTTTCCTTTTTCTGATAAATAAAAAAACCCCGCAAATATGCGAGGCTTTTTTTATTTGAAATTTAAGACTATCCTAAAGTTACTCTTTTAAAAGAGGTAACTTCAACATCACCATATGTTTTGACATATTGCGCAACATTTTTCTTTTCATCTTTGATAAAACATTGGTCTAAAAGACACTGTTCCATATCTAAAGTTGTATTGTCAGAAATGAATCTTTCCATTTTTCCAGGTAAAATTCTATCCCAGATTTTTTCTGGTTTTCCTTCAGAAGCTAATTCAGCTTTCGCAGCTTCTTCAGCTTTCGCCATGACCTCTTCAGATAGTTGAGACATAGAGATGAATTGTGGTACATTTTTTAATGTTTTTCCCAACCTTCCTAATTCAATATTATCCTTTTCGATTACCGCAATTCTAGCTTCTGTTTCAGCAGCCACAAATGCAGGATCAAAATCTTTGTATGATAGTGTTGTTGCTCCCATAGAAGCAATTTGCATTGCTAGATCTTTAGATAAAACTTCAGCATTATCTACAGCTGAAGACAAACCAACTAAAGCTGCAATTTTACCAATATGAGTATAAGTTCCAACATAAGCAGCTTCAATTTTTTCAAAAGCTGTTATTTCTAACTTCTCTCCAATAACTCCGGTTTGTTCAATTAATTTATTGGCAACTGTCATTCCGTCAAAATCTGCAGCTAAAAAAGCTTCTTTATCAGCAGAATTTAATGCGATGTCTGCAAATTGTCCACCAAGGGCAACAAAAGATTCGTTTTTACCAACAAAATCAGTTTCACAAGCTAACACAATTGCGACACCCGCAGTTTTTTCTTTGTTAATTCTTGTTACTGCAACTCCTTCTGTAGATTCTCTATCAGCTCTTTTTGCAGCAATTTTTTGACCTTTTTTACGTAAAATATCAATTGCTTGATCAAAGTCTCCAGCAGCCTCAACCAATGCCTTTTTACAGTCCATCATCCCTGCTCCTGTAGCTTCTCTTAACTTTTTAACATCAGCAGCACTTATCTTTACTGTTTCCATGTTATTTATATTTTTTAATTATAATTATTTTGTTTCTTCAGAAGAAGCTTCTGTAGCTTCCACTTTAGCTTCTTCCTTTTTAGGAGCTTTGGCTTTAGTTTCTTTCTTTTTAGCTGCCTTTACTTTTTTTGGAGCCTCTACTTCTTTAGCAGTAGCTTCCTTCTTAGGAGCTTTCGCTTTCGCTTTTTTCTCTTTCGATACTTTTACTTCTTTTGGAGCTTCTACTTCTTTAGTAGCAGCTTCTACTTCTTTAGCAGTTTCAGCTTTGGCTTCTTCCTTTTTAGCTACTTTTTCTTTATCAGTTTTTCTATCTGCCAAACCTTCAGCAATAGCATCAGTAACAAAAGATAATACTTTGTCTATAGACTTAGAAGCATCATCATTAGCAGGGATTATAAAATCTACTAATCTAGGATCAGAATTTGTATCTACGATTGCAAAAATTGGAATGTTTAATTTTTGAGCCTCTGCAACTGCAATATGTTCTTTCTTAATATCTACAACAAATAAAGCTCCAGGTAAACGAGTCATGTCTGAAATAGAACCTAAATTCTTTTCTAGCTTTTCTCTCTGACGATTGATTTGTAGCTTCTCTCTTTTTGATAACGCATCGAAAGACCCATCTTGCTTCATTCTATCAATATGAGCCATTTTTTTAACAGCTTTTCTAATCGTTACAAAGTTTGTTAACATACCACCCGGCCATCTTTCTGTGATGAAAGGCATGTTTACTGATTTTGCTTTTTCTGTAACAATATCTTTTGCTTGTTTTTTTGTAGCAACAAACAAAATTTTACGTCCAGAGTTTGCAATCTTTTTTAAAGCTTCTGAAGTTTCTTCTATTTTTGCTGCTGTTTTATACAAGTCGATGATGTGTACACCATTTCTTTCTGTATAAATGTATGGAGCCATATTTGGGTTCCATTTTCTAGTTAAGTGTCCAAAGTGCACACCACTTTCTAATAATTCTTGAATATTTACGTTTGCCATTTTTTAAATGTGTTTACTTTCTGTTTTTGAAATCAATATATAAGTAGTCGTTTAAGAGTCTTGTATATTTAGATGCTAAACTGTTTAATATTATTTTTTTGTAATAATAACAGTTCTCGATAGGATAAAATGCAGAATGAAATCTGCAATATATTAACGTTTCGAGAATTGGAATTTTTTACGTGCTTTTTTCTGACCAAATTTCTTACGTTCTACCATTCTTGGATCACGTGTTAATAGTCCTTCTGGTTTTAAGATTGCTCTATGATCAGGATCAATAAAAACCAAAGCTCTCGTAATTGCCAAACGAATGGCCTCTGCTTGTCCTGTTACACCACCTCCGTATACATTAACCTTGATGTCATAAGACTCTAAGTTTTCTGTTAACATTAAAGGTTGTTGCACTTTATACTGTAAAGTTCCTGTAGTAAAATAGCTTTTGTAGTCTTTTTTGTTTACTGTAATGTTCCCTTTCCCTTCAGAAAGATAAATACGAGCAACAGCTGTTTTTCTTCTACCGATTTTGTGTACTGTATCCATTATTTAAGATCGTTAAGGTTAATAGCTTTAGGTTCTTGACCTGCTTGTTTGTGCTCTCCACCTGCATAAACATACAAGTTTCTGAACAATGCTGCTCCTAAAATATTTTTAGGCAACATTCCTTTTACTGCTTTTTCGATTAATCTTGTAGGATCTTTCTCAAACATTTCTGTTGCAGTTAATGATCTTTGTCCTCCTGGATAACCTGTGTGACGAATGTAAGATTTATCTTTCCATTTGTTACCCGTTAAAACAATTTTTTCTGCGTTGATAATAACCACGTTGTCTCCACAATCTACATGAGGAGTATAGTTTGGTTTGTATTTACCTCTAATTAGCTTTGCTACTTTAGAAGATAGACGACCCAACGTTTGCCCGTCCGCATCAACTAAAACCCACTCCTTGTTTACGGTAGCGCTGTTTGCTGATACTGTTTTGTAACTTAATGTGTTCATAATTACACGATTAGTTTTTGTAAATTAATAATTTTTTGTTTTCCTTGAAAAAGGAGTGCAAATATATCTCTTTTTATTTGATTGACAAACAGGTGTTTCAATTTATTTTCTACCTATTTTATTTTTAGTTAATCTCTTTTAAATAGCTCAAATGCAGATTGGTAGTAACGAATAGTTTCTTCCAAAAAAACGGAATCTGTTTTTATGATTTTCAGAGTATTTTTTTTGTGAGTAAAAAAGATGAATTACAATTCATAATTGCTTCCTTCTTTTGCAAATCGAAAGCCTAGTTTTTCAATTTTTTTACGCTCTTTATTTTCTTCTTGAAGTGTTGGATTTGTATGATTAAAATGTATAAAAATTACTTTATTTTTTGTTGCGAAAGATTGGTTTTTAAACAAGGATATTGTTTCCTGTATAAATGGGTGTGGTACTTCTGTCATTGCTCTTTTTACTTCTTTTTGATTTAAAAAGGTGGCATCAACAAACGCATAATCTACTTTTTTCACTTCTTCAATAATGTTGAGTTTCCATGTATGCCATTTGTCAATATCAGGAATAAATAAAGCGGTTTTTTTAGTTCCTTCAATTTTATAACCAACTGTTTCTGAAAATTCATCTCTATGTGGAACTAAAAAAGGGGTTACCTTAAGTCTGTTATTAAGAACCATTGTAGAATCGTGCTGTAAATTTTGCAGCGAAATATTTTGTAAAGAAACTAATTGACTCCAAGGACCATTGTTTGTCAAATATTTTTTCATTTTTGGCATTGCAAAAACGTTGATATTTTTTTTACCAAAAGCTTCTCTTCCAAAATACATCAATCCTGTATAGTGTCCTATATGAGCATGTGTTAAGAAAACACCATCAATTAGATTTTCTTTTTTGAAGTGCTGCTGCTCTAATTCAGCGAGTTGGGTATGCATATCTGGAGTCGCATCAAACAACCATTTTTGTTGATTTTCAACATCAAGTAAGCCTAAAGAAACCACACTTTTTTTGTTGTTTGTTCCGTTGTAAAAATTGGCACAACATCTTTTTTGGCAACCAATATGAGGATAGCCTCCATCTTGAACAATTCCTAAGATAGTCAGGTATTGTTTGCTCTTTGTGGGAGATTTAAGTTGCTTTTTATGTTGAGAATTTTGACACGAAATAAGCAGCCCTAAACTAATTATAAATATGATTTTTTTCATAAATATGAATTTGAGCTAAAACTACAAAAAAGAAAAACCCCAACAAAAAGTTGAGGTTTGAACTGTATTATTTAAAAATTAAAGCATCACTCTCCATCCATATGGGTCACTTACTTTGTTTGTTTGAATGTCTGTAATTGCTTTTTTTAAGGTGATTGCAAAAGGAGCTTCTAATGTTGGGAGCTCATAATCTGTACCTTTATAACCAAAACCTGCAATAGGAGAAATAACTGCTGCAGTTCCGGCTCCAAACATTTCTTTTAAACTGCCACTTTGGGCAGCTGAAATTACTTCCGATACAGAAATTTTTCTAATTTCTACATCAATATTCATATCCTTTGCTATTTGAATGATACTTTTTCGTGTAATTCCGTCTAAAATTCGATCATTCGTTGGACTTGTATATAGGGTATCATTAATTCTAATGAAGATATTCATAGCGCCAGCCTCTTCGATGTATTCGTGTGTGTTGTCATCTGTCCAAATTACTTGATGATAGCCTTTTTCTATTGCCAGTTGTGTAGGGTAAAATTGTGCGGCATAATTTCCTCCGGCTTTTGCAAATCCAACACCTCCATTTGCAGCACGTGCATATTTTTCTTCAATTAAAACCTTTACTTCTCCGCCAAAATAAGCGCCCGAAGGAGCTGTACAAATGACAAATTTATAAGCATCTGCAGGAGATGCATGAAACCCAATTCCGGAAGCAAACATAAAAGGTCTTATGTATAGAGAACTCCCTTCATTCGTTGGAATCCAATTGGTATCAATTTCTAATAATTTTTTCAATCCATTCATGAAAATTTCTTCAGGAATGTGGGGAATAACCAATCGTTCTGCAGATTTGTTTAACCGTTTCCAGTTTTCTAAAGGTCTGAATAATAAGGGGTTTCCATCAGCGTCTTTGTAGGCTTTCATTCCTTCAAAAATAGATTGCCCATAATGGAAAATTTTTGCTGCCGGATCTAACGATATTGGAGAATATGGTTTAATAATAGGAGTTTGCCATTCTCCATTTATATAATCACATTCTAACATATGGTCAGAATACACACTTCCAAAAGGTAAGTTGTCAAAATCTACAGAATCTATTTTCGATTTTTCTATAGGTTGAATTTCTATCTTCGATTTCATTCTACTTATTTGAATTGAAAAACAAATGTACATAAAATATTTATCTGACAATAGAACAAATCATTGCTTTTGCTCATTGAAATATGTACTTTTGAGGAGTAAATAGTAAAATTAGAAGTCATGAAATATTTTATACAATTTTTGGTAGTTACATTGTTGCTTTTTACTTGTTGTAAAAAAGAAAAAAAAAGCAATGAAAAACTAAAAAAAGTTCATAAAGAAGCTATCTACACTTCTTTTGGAGAAAAGTTGTCTTTTGATAAAGTACTCACTTCAGAAGCGCTTCTAGCTAAATACAATACCTTGAATACGGGGGATACATTAAATCTAAAGTTTGCCTCTAAAATTAAAGAAGTTTGTTCAAAAAAAGGATGTTGGATGAAACTTTCTTTGAGTGAAGAAACAGAAGTCATGGTTCGTTTTAAGGACTATGGATTTTTCATGCCGCTAGACTCTGAAGGAAGAGAAGTAATTGTTAACGGCAAAGCTTACAGTAAAGAAACTGGGGTGAAGGAGCTACAACATTATGCAGAAGATGCTGGAAAATCTGAAGATGAAATAACCAAAATTACAGCCCCTAAAATTGAATTTGCTTTTGAAGCTGCTGGTGTTTTAATGAAAAAATAAAAGGAATGCCTTGTTTTTTAAACCTATGTTTGACGGCATTGAGATTTTCCAAAAAACAATTACACAGAATTAATCCCTACTTATGAAAAGAGAAATATTGATAACTTCAGACGGTTCTACAACCATTCATTTGCCAGATTGGAACGAGCAATATCATTCCAAACATGGAGCAATACAAGAGGCATATCATGTTTTTATAAAAGCAGGGTTCGAGAAAATTTTAGAACGAAAAAAGGAAACTATTTCTATTTTAGAAATTGGTTTTGGTACCGGGTTAAATGCATTTATTACGTTTTTGGAAACCAAAAAGACAAATTTTAGTGTAAATTATGTTGGCGTAGAAGCCTATCCAGTTAGTATTGATGAGTTGACAAAATTGAATTATGTTTCTGAGCTAAATGCAGAAAAACATCAAATTATTTTTGATAAAATGCACGCAACTTCATGGGAAGAAAATCATTTAATTTTTGAGGGTTTTAATCTCACTAAAAGAAAACAATTTTTTGAGGATATTCATGATGAAAATACATTCGATTTACTATACTTTGACGCATTTGGGGCAGAACATCAACCAGAATTATGGACTGTAGGTATCTTCTTAAAGATGTTTACGGCGCTAAAAAAAGAAGGGGTTTTAGTTACTTATTCCGCAAAAGGAAGCGTAAGAAGAGCAATGTTAGAAGTAGGTTTTACAGTTGAGCGTTTAGCTGGCCCTCCCGGGAAAAGAGAAATGTTAAGGGCAACTAAATAAAATGTGGGCAAACAGTTCTTGTTTTAGTAAATTGAATAAGAAAGCTTAAATTTGTTTTAAAATAATAAGAATGGAATTTAAAAGAAAATTTGGAAGGAAAAAAGATTCAAAACCAAATAGAGGGCTTTTTTTTGTGTTCCTTTTAGTCATTGTTCTAATTCTTTGGTTTAAGGCGGAGGATCTTATGAAAGGCATATTTTAGAAGCGTTATTTTTTAAAAGTTCTTCCTTTCCATTTGTATGTGAAAAAGAGCGACTTAAAAAGGACAAATACACTAAAAAAAGGATACAGAGAACTTGCAAGAACATACCATTTAAAAAATGAAGTTCTGTGGTTAAAAAAAACAATTGTTGGCAGGAAGAGAAACAAATCAATACTCATTTTGACAATTAATAGCATCAATACAAATTGTATTGATGCAGTTATAAAAGAGGAAACAATTAAGAAGTTTGTAAATACTACGAGTACTCCAATTAATTTTACTTTTAAAGAACTTAAAGTACTAGTTTTTGAGGCCCATCTTGTTCTTTGGTTTACCAAATCAGTCCAATTTTTTTCAGGAAAAGTAGTTACAATTGCCTCTTTAGATTTTAGGTATTTGACATTATTTTTATCCGCTTTTATGAATTTTTCAAACAGAAAAACATCATCACCACTTGCGATGTTATTGTTTCCATCAAATCCATTTAGTTTTATAAATTCTTCTTTCTTATATCCTAGATTTGCACCATTACATAAAAAAGGAAAATTACCTCCAAAACTTCCAATAGTAGTTCCTTGCATGCTCAAAAAATCGAGTACTTGAAATTGCTCCAAAAAAGTATTTTTAACTTGATAATTTACAGGAGCTACAATCATTTTAGGGGCATTCATTTGAATGAAATTAGCAAAGCTTTTCAACCAATTTTTAGATAGAATACAATCTGCATCAGTTGTCAGTATCCACTCATTTTTAGCAACAGAAATAGCAGTTGTGATGGCATCTTTTTTTGGAGAATTTGAGCCCCTTTTGTTTTGAAGTATTTGAATATTTTTTTTCGTATTAGGGAGTATTCTTTCTATAATTTTAACAGAATTATCAGAGGAATCATCATCTACAAATAGAAACTCAACCAATTCGATTGGGTACTTAATTTCTTCAATTGATTTTAATAAAAAAGGTAAATTTTTAGCTTCATTTCTAAATGGAATAATTACAGAAAAAGTAGTTTTTAACTCACTTTCTTTAGCCGTAAATTCTTTCCCTTTTCTAAAACCAATAGCTAATGTTACAATCAAAACTGCATATATCAAAAACACCAAAAACAGCAACCAAATCATTTGTTAAAATTAGGTTTAAAAATGAGTACAAAATAGCTTCCAATAATTGCAGGAAGCACAATATTAAGAATCCACATAAGTGTTGTTATTGATACAATTGTAAGTAGTTCAATACTAAAAAATGAAAAGATCCATACAGCAATAGAGCTCTTTGTAACAAAATCAAACAAAGGAAAAACAGGAATAATAGAAGCTACTAAATACATAGAAGTAATGGCAGAAATAGCCTCAATATAAGAAACATCGATATTAAAAATCAGCAATAAAAAGTAAAACTGATGAGAGAAAATTAAAAATCGTAATAAAGAAAGAAATGAGATGTTTAGATGTAATACCAATGGAATTTTCATCATAAAATCTTGAGTTTTTTTAAAATAAGAATTCTTATATTTTAAAAATTTACAAACAAAAAACAAGGTAAAAACAACAAACAATAGAACACTAACAAATCTAAATACAAACTGCATTTTAATTTCAATTTTATGTTTTAAAATAAAATAACTGAAACCCACAACTCCAAAAACAAGCGTCATGAGCATCTGATAAAAATTACCAACTAGGTTTAAACCGATAATTTTTTTTCTAAATGGTTTTTCAAAATACAATGCCTTTGCTCCATATTCTCCAATTCTATTTGGTGTAATTAAAGAGGTTGTTAAAGACGCTAAACTTTGTACCATTGCTTTTTTAAATGAAGAATTGCCAATAAAAGAAATTAATAAATGCCATTTCGTAATTTCTAAAAACCAATTAAAAAAGCTAAAAAAGAATAAAAAAAGGCAGTTTTTCAGTGTAAAAACCTTATTTTCAATCAAATTTTGGTAAAAAATAGAAAAGTCCATCTGCTCGTTTTCTACCAATTTAGTATGTATAAAATAACAACAACCAATAACTATAGAAAGTTTAATGACTAGCGATAAGAATTGCTTAGTTTTGTATGAAATCGAATTGATCATTCCTTGCAAAGTAATAAATATTCGGCAGTAAGTGAAAACAGGATTACAAAAACAACCTTAGATTTTGAAAACAGAAAAAATCATATTAGGAATTGACCCAGGAACAACGATTATGGGGTTTGGTTTACTGAAAGTTGTTGGTAAAAAAATGGAATTTATTCAAATGAATGAATTGATGCTTAAAAAATACGACGACCATTATCTAAAATTAAAACTCATTTTTGAACGCACCATAGAATTGATAGATACTTATCACCCAGATGAAATTGCTATTGAAGCTCCTTTCTTTGGAAAGAATGTACAATCGATGTTAAAATTAGGAAGAGCCCAAGGAGTTGCAATGGCTGCGGGTTTATCTAGAGAAATACCAATTACAGAATATTTGCCAAAGAAGATAAAAATGGCAATTACTGGAAATGGAAATGCCAGTAAAGAGCAAGTAGCATCGATGTTAAAATCGTTGCTTAATTTAAAAACATTGCCAAAAAATTTAGATGCTACAGATGGCTTGGCAGCAGCAGTTTGTCACTTTTATAATTCCGGAAAAGTTGTAGGAGGTAAAAATTACACTGGTTGGGCAAGTTTTGTAAAACAGCATCCTAACAAAATCAAATAATTAAAAAAAGGCATTTAATATCGAATCGTTCACTGACAAACGAAACTTAAAAAACAATCCTGATTTGGCTGGTATCTATATTCACATACCCTTTTGTAAGCAAGCATGTTTTTATTGCGATTTTCATTTTTCCACCTCATTAAAAAAGAAAAATGAAATGATTTTATCCCTTGTAAAAGAGCTCAAAATTAGAAGAGATGAAATCCAAAATACTGCCATTGAAACAATTTATTTTGGTGGAGGAACTCCTTCTATTTTAAATGTGGATGAACTCCAATTTTTAATTGATTCTGTTTATGAAAATTACACAGTTGTAAAGCATCCAGAAATTACTTTAGAAGCAAATCCTGATGATTTATCAGAAGAAAAAATAATTCAACTTTCTAAGTCTCCAATTAATAGATTAAGTATTGGGATCCAATCTTTTTTTGAGAAAGATCTGAAGCTGATGAATAGAGCTCACAATGCTCATGAAGCAAAAAAAAGTTTGCTTTTAGCAACCCAATATTTTAAAAACATTTCTGTGGATTTAATTTATGGAATTCCTGATTGTACCAATGATCAATGGAGAGAAAATATTAAAACAGCCCTGAGTTATGGAGTCCCACACATATCGAGTTATGCCCTAACCATAGAGCCTAAAACAGCACTAGAAACTCTTATAAATAATGGTAAAATTAAAATGGTTCATGAGCAGAAGGTCGCAGCGCAATTTCAGATTTTAACAACAGAATTACAGAAAGCTAATTTTGTCCACTATGAATTATCAAATTTTGGAAAAGAGGGTTTTTTTAGCAAAAACAACTCCTCTTATTGGTTGGGGAAACCCTATTTAGGAATTGGACCATCGGCACATTCTTTTGATGGGAAACAACGAAGTTGGAATGTTAAAAATAATACGAAATATATTAAATGCCTGATAGAGAATCAATTACCAATAGAAAGAGAAATTCTCACCAAAACCGATCAATACAACGAATATGTAATGACAGGTTTGCGAACAATTTGGGGAGTTTCTCTAGCTACAGTTACTGATAATTTTGGAAGAAATTATGCAATCTATTTAAAAAGTGAATCAGAAAAATATATTCAGCAAGAATTATTGTATTTTGAAGATGAAATATTGAAAACAACAAAAAAAGGAAAATTTTTAGTAGACGGAATTGCGTCTGATTTATTTATGCTGAATTAATTTTTTTCTTTTTTGAAACATTTAAAATAAGATGAAAGCAATTATAGAATACAACTCAAGAAAAATAGCAATAGATGTTTCCAAGCCTATCGATATTTCCATCGCCATAGATATGACAAAAGAAAATGTAAATGCCTGGTATATGGACGCTCCAAAAATTTTCCCTCAAAAATTTGATGGAAATACTATTAAAGTATCTGAAGGGGCTGTTGTAAATTTTAATAGCATTCAGTTCAATCCGCATTCTCACATTACCCATACAGAATGTGTTGGACATATTTCAGAAAAAGTACATTCTGTGAATCAGAATTTAAAACATTTTTTCTTCGTGGCAGAAGTTGTTACTGTTGCACCTGAATTAATAAATGATGATTTTGTGATTTCAAAAAAACAATTAAAATCTCAAATAAGAAACAAAAAAAGAGATGCAATCGTAATTAGAACCTTACCAAATTTAACAGATAAAAAATCCAAAAAATACTCCAATACAAATCCAACATATTTATCAGAAGAAGCAGCTATTTATCTCAAAGAAAAAGGAATCAAACATTTATTAATTGATTTACCCTCTGTTGACAAAGAAAAAGATGAAGGAAAATTATTGGCTCACAATGCTTTTTGGAATACCTCTGGAGAGGTCAGAATGGATGCTACTATTACCGAGTTTATTTTTGTCCCAAATGCTGTAGATGACGGAGAATACCTACTCAATTTAATGATTGCACCTTTTGAAAATGATGCGACACCTAGCAAACCTATTTTATATAAAATTTTGGTTGATGAAAAAACATCATAAAATAAAATACACTATTTCTGTTTTTTGTATCTTAATAGCTTTTGCAGTGAGTCGCTTCGGGTATTTTGATATTTCTGTTGAAGATTTAAAAAAAGAGTATTCAAATGCGTATTCTAAATTTATGGAATTGGATGAAATGTTCGTTCATTATAGAGATGAAGGGAAGGGGTTTCCAATAGTTTTAATTCATGGAACAGCCTCTTCTTTGCATACTTGGGATGCTTGGACGAACGAGTTAAAAAAAACAAATAGAGTTATAAGAATGGACTTGCCTGCTTTTGGGATTACCGGTCCGAATAAGAATGCTGATTATTCTATAAAAGGATATACAGCTTTTTTACACTCTTTTCTTAAAAAATTAAATATTGAAAAATTCCACATCGTAGGAAACTCCTTAGGGGGAAATATTGCATGGAATTATGCAGCTGAAAATCCAACCAAAATTGAGAAACTCATTTTAGTTGACGCAAGTGGTTTACCAACCAATAAGCCACAACCAAAAATATTTGAAATGGCAAAAAAATCTATTTTAAGTCCTTTTTTCTTATACATAACACCAAAGATATTAATTGAGAAAAATATGAAAGCAGTATATGCTAATGATGCTAAAGTTACAGAAGAATTAATCACACGGTATCATAAAATGGTTTTAAGGGCTGGCAATAGACAGGCTTTTATTGATCGGGCAAAAATAGATGTTAACCTTGGAGCAAAAAAAAATATTGATAAACTAAAAAGTATTCAAACACCTACACTATTAATTTGGGGAGCACAAGACAATTGGATTCCTTTGGATACCGGAAAAAGAATGAATGCACTTATTCCCAACTCTAAATTAGTGACTATTTTAAATTCAGGACATGTTCCAATGGAAGAAAATCCAACAAAAAGCTTGAAAATTTTAATGAATTTTTTGGAAAATGAACGTTTGTAATCAAAATAACTCTTTTATTTTAAGTTGTTCTTAGGGATTATCTGTTTTTGAGTTGTTAGTGTCGACTTTCTTGCCTTTATTCACAGCTGTAAACAGGAAAACATTTTTTTAAATTATAGTATTCTTCATATCGAGATAAATTGATTTTTTCAAGATTGATTTTTGGGTATTAATACTTATTGACAACAAGTATTATTTACCATATATTTATATATAATATAAAATATTTATTCATGTTTAAATCATTACCAATTATTTTCTTTTTATTGAGTATGCTAAATATATATTCTCAAGATGTGATCATAGGTTCTGGAGGTAAAATGATCGTTGGTGAAGGAGTAAAAGTAACCATAGAAGGTGGTCTAGTTTTAAATAGTTCTGAATCACTTGAAATTAAAAATAGTTCTTTCGTTGTAAATGGAACATCATCTGGGTCTGGCAAAATGACTTACACTAAAACCATACCTTCTAAAAAATGGCAATTTATTTCGTCTCCTGTCACCAATCAAAGTGTAGCTGATTTTGTAGCTTCCGTAGATTTAGTTAATGGCCAGGGAAATCACAGTGACAATCAAGGTCTTGCTTATTATGATAATTCGATACCCAATTGGATTGTGTATAACACTGTTGAAAATCCTAGTTATTTTACCAGTAGTACTGTTTTTAAACAAGGGCAGGGTTGGGTTATTCAATTAGAAGGTAATGGTGAAAACAAAGACATTTCTTTTACAGGTTCTTTCCCAGATACAAACCCAGTAGTGACCGATTTTCAGAATAACAATGAAAGTAAATATAACTTTATTGGAAACCCCTATCCCTCTTATATTGCTGGGAATACAAGTGCTGACACAGATAATTTTTTAAAGGATAATGAAGTTTTATTAACAGAAAATACTTTGTGGATTTGGAATGAGGGAGAGGGAAAATATGATGTAACTAACCATGCCTCCAATGCTTTTTATCTTGCACCTGCTCAAGGTTTTTTTATAAAATCTCAAGCAAATTTAAGCTTTAATAAAAATCTGCAAAGCCATAAAAGTACAGTTTCAGGTCAGCAAAAGATTAGCTCTTCTAGACCTGAAATTAAGTTGATGATTACAGATGGTTCTTCTCATAAAGACACAGATATTTTCTACATAGAAGGAACCACAACTGGTTTTGACAATGGTTATGATAGTACAATTTTTTATAACGGTGGAAAATACTTTGATATTTATACGCATTTGGTTAGTGATAGTCAAGGAGACGATTACGGAATTCAATCATTGCCTAATAGCGATTATGAAACTATGGTTGTACCTGTCGGATTCAACGCCACATCAAATACAGAAATAACTATTTCTGCAGCAATTGCAAACTTTCCAGCAGGAATTAGTGTGTATTTGGAAGACAAAGAGGATAGCTCTTTTACCCTACTAGATAATAGTGCCACTTATACAACAACACTCTCTGAGGACATCAACGGAATAGGACGTTTATACTTACATACAACTTCCAGTGTTTTAAGTACAGATAAGGTTACTTTAAACAACCATCTAAGCATCTACACCTCTTCAAAAGAAAACATACGAATCTCAGGTGTTTATAGTGGTGTAGCAAAACTTCGTATGTATAATATCCTTGGAAAACAAGTACTAAACACTTCCTTTGAAGGAAATGGGCTGAATGACATTGCATTGCCGAATAATATTAGTTCAGGTGTTTATATTGTTCATTTAGCTACTGAGTCAAAAATTGTTACCAAAAAAATACTGATTTAATACTACAACTACTTCTTACTACCAAAAAAAATAATTAGAATTTTAAAAATCAAAACACCCAGTAGTTCTCCTTCAGAATTATTGGGCCTTTTATAAGGTAATTTTAAGGGAGGCAACCCGAAGTACTTGTCGATTCAAACTTAAAACAGATAGATTAGTATCATATCTTCCTGTCTACCCCAGGCAGCTGCGCAATGGCCTGCGTATGATAGAAGTAATCTTAGATTAAAATAAGAATAAAAGAAAATTATACCAATTAAAAAAATAGGATTGGTTAATTTCGCAATATGATTATCAAAGGAAACATCGTAGATATTTTAAATCGCACTATTTTTAAGGGAGAAGTTGAGGTTGAAGCTAGAAAAATTGTAAGTATTCGTCCATCAGACCATGCCATAGAGAATTATATTTTACCTGGGTTTATAGATGCACATATTCACATTGAAAGTTCTCTATTAGTTCCCTCTGAATTTGCAAAAATTGCTCTTGTTCACGGAACCGTTTCAACGGTATCTGATCCGCATGAAATTGCGAATGTATTGGGAGTCAAGGGGGTAGATTTTATGATTGAAAATGGAAAAAAAGTGCCATTAAAATTTAATTTCGGAGCACCTTCTTGTGTGCCTGCAACTTCTTTTGAAAGTGCCGGAGCTGTTATTGATTCTGGTGATATTCAAAAAATGATGGCAAATCCTGATATCAAGTACTTGGCAGAGATGATGAATTATCCTGGGGTTTTGTTTGATGATGAAGAGGTGCTAAAAAAGCTCGCGTGGGCAAAACAGTATCACAAACCTATTGATGGCCACGCACCAGGTTTACGAGGCGACGATGTTACAAAATATATTGCCGCAGGAATCTCTACAGATCATGAATGTTTTACCTATGATGAAGCCTTAGAGAAATTACAAAAAGGAATGAAAATTCTCATTAGAGAAGGAAGTGCAGCAAAGAATTTTGAAGCCCTAATTGATCTATTACCTGACTATTTTGAAAATATGATGTTTTGTTCAGACGACAAACATCCAGATGATTTGTTGTTAGGACACATCAATCAATTGTGTGAAAGAGCTGTTGCCAAAGGCATAGATGTTTTTAAAGTGTTGCAAGTAGCTTGTATAAATCCAGTAAAACATTACGATTTAGAGGTTGGTTTGCTGCAAAAAGGAGATGCTGCAGATTTTATAGTAGTTGAAGATTTACAAAAATTTAAGGTTTTACAAACCTATATTAATGGTGAATTAGTAGCTCAAAACAGCCAAAGTTTTGTGCAATCTGTCCCTTTTAAAATTTTGAATAATTTTGAGGTCAATCAAAAGAAAATAAAGGATTATCAATATCAAACTTCTTCAGAAAAAATTAGAGTTATAGAGGCTTTAGATGGCGAGTTGGTGACTCGTGAAATTGAATGTAACTCGTTACTTGTAGACGGAAATTTAGTGTCAAATCCGGAAGAAGATATTTTAAAAATGACCGTTGTAAATCGCTATAAAAATGCTTCTCCAGCAATTGCGTTTATTAAAAATTTCGGAATCAAAAAAGGAGCCATTGCTAGCTCTGTTGGACATGATTCGCACAATATCATTGCCCTAGGGACATCAGATGAATTCATCTACAAAGCAGTGAATTTATTGATTAAAAATAAAGGTGGTATTTGTGCTGTAAATGAAACTTCAGAAAAAATAGTTGCTTTGCCTGTGGCAGGAATTATGAGTGATCAGCCTGCTGAAATTATTGGAAAACAATATGCAGAATTAGATGCGATGGCAAAAGAGATGGGAAGCAAATTAAAAGCCCCCTTTATGACCTTGTCTTTTATGGCTTTACTCGTTATTCCTTCCTTAAAGTTAAGCGATAAAGGTTTGTTTGATGGAACCACCTTCAAATTTACTTCTTTAGAAATTACCTAAAAAGAAACCTTACTTTTGCCAATACCAATCTAAAAAAGAACATGAGTTTAGAACAAGATCTAGAAAATAGAAGTGGCAATCAATGTGAATTATGCACTTCAAAAGAGGCGCTATCTATCTATGAATTAAAACCAAGCTCAACCGGTGGAGGCGGAGTAGATGGTAGTTTATTGGCCTGTACTATTTGCATAGCTCAACTGAATTGCGAAGATGATTTAGATGTAAATCATTGGCGTTGTTTAAACGATGCTATGTGGAGTGAATATAGAGCTGTAAAGGTAGTTGCTTGGAGAATGTTATCTCGTTTGAAAAATGAAGGTTGGCCAAAAGATTTATTAGACATGATGTATTTAGAAGATGCCGATTTACGGTTTGCAAAAGAATCTGGAGATCATTTAGATGAAAGTGAGAAAATAATTCACAGAGACGCCAATGGTGCTGTTCTAAAAGCAGGAGATAGTGTTGTGTTAATTAAAGATTTAAAGGTGAAAGGATCGAGCATGGTTGCCAAACAAGGAACAGCGGTTCGAAGGATTTCTTTAGATCATGAAAACGCAAAATACATAGAAGGTAAAATTGGGCCTACTCAAATTGTAATCATCACAGATTACGTGAAAAAAATGGCAGAAAAAGAGTAATGTTTTGGGCATTCCCCTTTGGGTCTTGCTTTTCGCACTCGCTTTTTTTCATTTTTCAAAAAGAGCTCAAACAAACGCTTCAATCACGAACGCATGTTTTTTTTATCCTTAGAAAAACAGTATTTAATGAGAAAAATTTCTTGTATCAAAGTGCCTTAAAACAGCTGTTGTAAAAAACAGAAAACGACTTATTTTATACTTTTTGAGTAAACATAAAAGTTGGGGTCTATTTTAAAAGTTGATTTCTTTTCGGATAAAGTTTTTGATTGAATTTTTGAGGTCGGATAAATCCAGGTTGGATTCTTATTGATAAAAACTTTTAAAGGCATTTTAAAACCCTCTACTACATTTGTCCATCGATACCTTAAAACACTATTTTTAAGCTGATACTCTAGAGTTGGGATTCTTATATCTCTAAGATATTGATTAAAAATAGTTGTTAAATCAATCCCTATTTCTTTACTAAGAAAACTTTCTATTTGAAAAGTTGCAACCGTTTGATGGTAAAAAACACGATTCATTTTTCTCAAAATTTGTCTCCAATTTTCATCAGTATCAACCAATTGTCTTAGGGTATGTAATAAATTGCCCCCTTTTGAGTACATATCACCAGACCCTCGTTTATTTACATTGTAATGGCCAATTATAGGTTTCTTATTTTCAATACCTTTTCGGGTACCAATAACGTATTCTGATGCCGCTTTTTTCCCATAATAATACTCTAAAAACAAGCTTTCAGAATAGTTGGTAAAACTCTCATGAATCCACATATCGGCAATGTCTTTATGGGTAATGTTATTTGCAAACCACTCATGACCAGATTCATGAATAATGATGAAATCGAATTTTAAACCCCAGCCAGTATCAGACAAATCACGACCTAAATAGCCTTGTTTGTATTTATTGCCATAGGTTACAGAGCTTTGGTGTTCCATTCCTAGATAAGGAACTTCTACCAATTTATAACCATCCTCATAGAAAGGGTAAGGACCAAACCAATGCTCAAAAGCTTTCATCATTTTTGGGGCATCTTTAAATTGTTTTTTGGCTTTTTTAAGGTTGTCTTTTAACACATAATAATCCATGTCTAAATTCCCTTTTTCGCCTTTAAAAACTTCAGAAAAATGGGTGTAATCTCCAATGTTTATATTCACACCGTAATTGTTAATAGGGTTTTTTACCGTCCAATGATAGGTTTTTGTTGCACCATTATCGATCACTTTTTTGAGTTTTCCGTTAGAGACGTCCATCAAATTATGAGGAACCGTAACACTCATATCCATATTTTCTACTTCGTCATACATGTGGTCTTTACAGGGCCACCAAACACTTGCTCCCAAGCCCTGACAAGAAGTGGCTATAAAATGATTTCCGTTGGCATCTTTTTTCCATGAAAAACCGCCATCCCAAGGCGCACGTATCGCCTCTTTGGGGTTTCCCTGATAGTGCACAACGATACTTTCTGTATTCCCTACTTGCTGTTTTTTTAGGAGTTGTATAAAATGAGCATTCCCTTGGTTTATGACCTTTAATTCTTTTCCGTTTTGAGTGACTTTTGTGATTTTTAAAGGGGTTTGTAAATCAATTTGCAGGGTTTGATATTCCTTTAAAACAGTATATTTAATTGTGTTTTTCCCTGAAATAAACTTAGCATCAGGAACGACTTCTACCTCTAAATGATAATAGGTTAAATCCCACCAAATACGGGCTGCAGTGATGCCTCCCCTTAAAGAGTCTTTTTTGGTGAAGCTTTCTTTTTCATCAAATAAATCTTGTGCTTTTATCGGTAGTACTCCTATAAACAGCAACAGTATTAAAAAAGTATTTTTCATCTCTTTATTTTAATTGAAACCCTTTTGGAGGCTTAGCATTTAGAAGGTGTGTTACAAAATAATCCCACCGTTTTCGAGTCATATATTTTGTCATATTTCCATACCCATGTCTTTTATTTGGAAACAATATCATATCGAAATCTTTGTTTGCTTTAATCAGTGCCTCCACAACCAACATGGTATTGGATGGCGGAACATTATCGTCCATAGTACCATGTGTAATCAATAATTTTCCTTGTAAATTTTTGGCAATTAATTGATTTGCTTGGTTGTCGTAATTTGTGGTTCCATCGGCTTTGCCTTCCATATTTCCGTCCACTAAAAGGCCTTGCCATTTTTCACCCCAATCTGCTTCATAATTTCTGTTGTCGTGATTTCCAGCACCAGACACTGCAACATCATAAAATTCTGGATACGCAAAAACGGCTCTTGTAGAAGCAAATCCCCCACCTGAATGGCCCCAAATTCCAATCCGTTCAAGATCCATTCCTTTGTATTTCTGTGCCAATTGTTTGATGGTTGTTATATTATCGGGCAAGCCATTGTCACCCATATTTCCGTAATATGCATCGTGAAAAGATTTCGAGCGCATCGGAGTTCCCATTGCATCAACTGCAACCACCACAAACCCCAATTCTGCAAGGGCTTGAAAATCTCTCCAAATAACCCTAAAACCATACTCACCAACACTACCAGACTGTGGCCCCGGATAAATATAATTCAAAACAGGATATTTTTTACGCTCGTTATATTTACTTGGCAGACACATAATGCCGTACAAGGCTGTTTTCTCATCTCTAGCTTTCACAGAGAATTCAACAGGTTCTTGCCAATTTCTTGCTTTTAGTTCAGAAATATCTGACCTTTCTAACTCCATTATTTTCTCACCATTTCCATTTCTTACAACGGTAATAGGAGGATTGCTAGTCGTAGAGTAGGTATCCAATAAAAGCGCATTGTCGTCTGAAAAAACCACTTTATGGGTCCCTTTAGACGGCGTTAAATTGATCAAATTAGAACCCTCAAAATTCACTTTGTAAAAGTAATCGTGATACGGGTTTCCTTTTTCTTTTCCACCAGCACTAAAATAAATTTCTCTATTTTTTGTGTCAATATGTTTAATTTGTTTCACAATCCAATCTCCAGAGGTAATTTGATTTTTTAATTTTTTAGTTGTCAAATCATACAAGTATATATGTCCCCAGTTTGATTTTTCTGAATACCAAATAAACTCATTAGAGTCAAATAAAACACGCCAGTTTTCAGTTTTTACACCAGATTCGTAATAAGTATCCACTTCTTCTTTGTGAATCGATTTTACAACCCCTGTTTTGGTGTCAGCTATTTGTAAATGAGCAATTTTATGATCTCTAGAGCCTGAAACAAAAGCGAATTGTGTTCCTTCTTTATTCCACTGAGCATCTAATAATTCGTTATTCCTGTTTGCAATATGATCTGTTGTAGACCCTCTTTGAAAGTCTTTATCCATTTTTAAACGCACTGTTTTTGGCTGTTTTCCTAGATGAATAATAACCCGCTCAATTGTAAAGATTTTAGCATCTCCTGGCAAAGGATGTTTCCATGCTTCTAACTTTGGATGACCAACATTGCTCGAGGTTACATACATCATACCAACCCCTCGAGCGTCTTGTTGAAATGTTGCAATTTTATCAGAATTTGGAGCCCATTTTAAAACTGCGCCATCGCTTTTAATCCAACCTGCATTATTCGTTGCATAGCCGTAATTTTCTTCACCATCAAAGGTAATTTGGGTTCTTTTACCAGTTTCTAAATCACGAATCCAAAGATTGTATTGATTGATATATGCAGCTAATTTCCCATTAGGAGAGATGTGTTCATTGCGATACGCTCTGTCAATTTTTGAAATGATCTTGGTAAGTGAATACTCCTCTAAATTGCACAAGTATTTTTGGCTGTTTGCCATGAAATTTAGTGTTTTTAAATCATCAGAAAGAGAAACGGAATAGATTGGCAACTCTGAAGCCTTAATTTTGATCTCCAATTCTTTAGACAAGGCTGCTGCTAATTTTTGATGATCAAAGGCTGCTTTTTTTGTTTTTGAAACCGTATTTACGAAAATAAATTTTTTCCCCTCTTTACTATTCGTAGTGTAGATTAAATTGTTTTTTCCAACAAAACGGCTTCCATTAACTTGATTGTAGATCAAGTTATATAAATCACTATCCATATGTTTTGCAGCGGTTTCATATTCTAAAAGGGTAAATTGTTTTTGCTTTTTAGAACAACTGATTGCCAATAGTAATAAAACAAAAAGGGAGGTACTTTTTAAAATAAGCGCTTTCATCTGTTTAGTTTTAATTGGTTTTTTTAGTTGATAACTCTGTGAAATACTGATAAAAATAAGGAATGGTTTCAATCCCTTTCAAGTAATTCCAGATACCAAAATGTTCATTAGGTGAGTGAATGGCATCCGAATCTAATCCAAAACCCATTAAAATAGTTTTGCTTTTTAGTTCTTTTTCAAACAAAGCAACAATAGGAATACTTCCGCCACTTCGCTGTGGAATAGGTGTTTTTTCAAAGGTAGTTTCATAAGCCTTACTTGCGGCTTTGTAGGCAATCGTATCTATGGGTGTTACATAGCCTTGTCCGCCATGGTGTGGTGTTATCTTTACAGAAACAGCTTTTGGTGCAATTTTTTCAAAATGATTTTTAAACAACTGCGTAATCTCTTTCCAATCTTGGTTGGGTACCAAACGCATAGAGATTTTTGCAGATGCTTTACTTGCTATAACTGTTTTTGCCCCTTCGCCAGTGTACCCACCCCAAATTCCGTTGACATCTAGTGTTGGTCTTATAGAATTTCTTTCGTTAGTCGTATATCCTTTTTCCCCATAAGTAGCTTTTATTTGCAATGCCTCCTTATAATCCTCTTCTGAAAAAGGAGCTCTGCCTATTGCTGCTCTTTCCTCTTTAGAGAGTTCTTCAACGGCATCATAAAAACCAGGAATGGTAATGTAATTATTTTCATCATGCAAAGAAGCAATCATTTTTGTTAAAATAGTAATAGGGTTCGCAACGGCACCTCCATACAGACCAGAATGTAAATCCCTGTTCGGACCCGTAACTTCTACTTCAACATAACTCAAGCCACGCAAACCGGTGGTAATTGAGGGGATGTTATTGGCAATCATGCCAGTGTCAGAAATTAAAATAACGTCATTGGCTAATTTTTCTTTGTTTCTTGGCACAAACCAAGCCAGGCTTTCAGAACCAATTTCCTCTTCGCCTTCTATCATGAATTTTACATTACAAGGTAAATTTCCTGTGGACGTCATGTATTCCATTGCTTTTACATGCATGTACATTTGTCCTTTGTCATCACAAGCGCCACGTGCAAAAATGGCCCCTTCAGGATGAATTGCTGTTTTTTTAACAACCGGTTCAAAAGGAGGAGAAGTCCATAAATCAATAGGATCTGCTGGCTGCACATCATAATGCCCATAGACTAAAACTGTGGGTAATTTTGCATCGATAATCTTTTCACCATATACAATCGGATACCCTGGAGTTTGGCATATTTCTACGCGGTCACACCCTGCTTTTTTTAGACTATCTAGTACAAAGTCGGCAGTTCGTAAGACGTCTTTTTCATAGGCAGAATCTGCACTTACAGACGGCATTTTAAGCAACTCGATCAACTCATTTATGAGTCGATTTTTATGATTTTTTAGAAACGATTGAATGGAGTTCATTTAATTTTTTGTTTTTCTATTTCAAAAATAGAAAAATAATAATGAACTACTTTGAAGTTTGTAACTATTGTTTATATTTGCATCCCTATTGAATTGGGAAGTTGCAGGCGTGGTGGAATTGGTAGACACGCTAGACTTAGGATCTAGTGCCGCGAGGTGTGAGAGTTCGAGTCTCTCCGCCTGTACAAATTAAAACCTCATCTATATGAATATCGTATCGTTGAGGTTTTTTAATTTCAATAATTGTAGGATGTCTGTATTGTAAATAGAGTAGTGTTTCTTTTTCATACTTTTCAACACGAAATAAATGATGCAGTTTTAAAACGAGTTCTTTTTTGCTGTATTAAGTAGGTTCAAATCCCACTTTACTGTGTAAACTTCATTTGAATTTAAAATTTCAAGACCAATTTTATTGTTGAAGCTGTCAGAAACTCCAGTTGTTGGTTCTATTGCGATTGTATTTTCTTTTGGTGGCGTATAGGCTTGTAAAAAATTTTCTTTTGCGGAAGAGGTAATTTTTAATTGATATTTTGGGGTCTTAAAAAGAACGTTTTTTGAATTTAAAATCCAGCAATCGTCTAACTGCTTGTCTTCAATATCAAACTGTTCTTCAGGGGCTATTTTTTCAACTCCTAAGGTAATGTTTCTCTCACCAATGATAAGTTTTTGATCGCTATCAAATACTAAGGAACTTTTCTGTAAGTTTTCACTCACAAAATAGGGATGCCATCCAATGGTAAAAGGAAATGCTTCAGAATCTGTGTTTTTTACCGAGACAATTAAACTTAAATTGTTTTCTGTAAAAATGTATTTCAGTGCTATTCTATAGGTGAATGGAAATCCGATCGATTTATTTTTTTCAGTGTATTCTAAAGTTACTGTTGCAGCACTTTCTGAAGCTTCTTTTTGAAGTACTTTGAACACTTTATTGTAAACCAAACCGTGTAAAGCATTGTTTTCTTCTTTTTGATTTATGTCAAATTGATATTCTTTTCCATTGAAAGAATACTTTCCATCTTTAATTCTATTTGCAAATGGAAATAAAATTGACGAGGCATAGGTGTTTTTGTAGCTTAATGGCGCTAAATCCTGAATAATAGCAATTCTGTTTAGAGTTAATTCTTGAATGCTTGCTCCTAGACTTAAATCTATTTTTCCTAAAATAGTATCATTGGAGTTTTTTATTTCTAAAATAGGGGTCTCTTTTTTGTGATTGATTGTAAACACTTCTCGTGATTTAATGTTTAAAAAAGTTAACTTATTTGATTTCCAAATTTAAATATTCTTTCACTAAAGAAAAACAATTTAAATATATATATTTGAAAAAATAAACAATTAAACAAAACATATCTAATGCAAATTTTAACATTTTTAGGGTTCACAATAGTCGTTGCTATCATTTCTTATTTGGCAACTAGAAAAACAGAAGAGACCTCTTCTGACGGCTACTTTTTAGGAGGTAGAAGTTTAACTGCAGGAGTAATTGCAGGGTCTCTACTTCTTACAAATCTATCTACAGAACAAATTGTTGGTTTAAATGGCTCTTCATATCAAAGCGGATTGTCTGTGATGGTTTGGGAAACTTTAGCAGCAATTGCCATGGTTGTTACAGCGATGTTTTTACTGCCAAGATATTTAAAAGGAGGTTTGACAACGGTTCCAGGGTTTTTAGCAAAAAGATTTGATGTTACTACAAAAACACTAACCTCCGTTTTATTTTTATCAGGATATGTCGTTGTGCTACTTCCTGTAATTTTATATTCAGGATCTCTTGCCATTAGCGGAATGTTTAATATACCAGAATTATTAGGGGTTACCCACACGCAATCTATTTGGATCTGTGTATGGGGAATCGGAATTATTGGATCAGTTTATGCGGTTTTTGGAGGATTAAAGGCTGTTGCAGTTTCAGATTCAATAAATGCTATTGGCTTACTCGCTGGAGGTATTTTAATTCCTATTTTTGGTTTGATGATGATTGGAGATGGTTCTGTTTTAGACGGATTGAGTATCATAACTTCAGAGAATCCAGAGAAATTTAAATCAATGGGTACTGCTATAGATCCAGTTCCTTTTTATACTATTTTTACTGGAATGATGTTGGTTCAGTTATTTTATTGGGGTACAAATCAACAAATTATTCAAAGAGCTTTAGGAGCAAAAAATTTAGAAGAAGGTCAAAAAGGATTGCTTTTGGGTTCTTTTATTAAAATATTAGGTCCGATTATTGTCGTTTTACCTGGTATTATTGCCTTTCACATATTTGAAGGGAATCTAGAAAACCCAGATAGTGCTTATCCAATGCTGGTCAACAAAGTATTACCTGATGCATTTGTCGGCTTTTTTGCAGCAGTCTTATTTGGGGCAATTTTAAGTTCTTTTAACAGTGTTTTAAATAGTTCTGTTACACTGTTTGGAATAGATATCTACAAAGAACATATCAACAAAGAAGCTACTGAAAAAACGGTTGTAAAATATGGTAAAATGTTTGGAATTGTTTTGGCAATAGCGGCCATGTTTATTGCGCCTTTTATTGCCAATGCAGGAAGTCTTTTTGCCTACTTACAAGAAATTAACGGGATCTACAGTATTCCTATTTTAACCATTATTGTTGTAGGGTATTTAACCAAACGAGTACCAGCAATTGCTGCCAAAATAGGTTTGGTTACAGGATGTTTATTATACATTATCAGTCAGTTTTTTATGCAACCTTATTTTATTGATACAGCACTTGCAACTGCTGCCGAAAAGGGAATTACTGATGTTGCACAATTAGCGCTCATAAAAGCCCAAGCTTATCCTCACTTTTTAGATGTGATGGCGATCTTATTTGTATTAAATATAGTGATTATGTTGATCATAGGAAAGCTCAAACCAAGAGAAGAAGACTTTGTTCAAGAATACACACAACAAGTAGATATCAAACCTTGGAAGCACGTTAAAAAAGCGGGAATCCTAATTTGTGCACTTGTTATCATGGTTTATATTTACTTCGCTTAAAATCCGATGTCATAAAATTTGATACCCATTAAAAATCGTCTACATCTTTTAGGCGATTTTTAATTTTCTATTTCTTTTGAAAGAAAAATTTCCTTAAAATTTTCCGTACGCTCTGCCATGTCAAACAAATGATTGGCTTCTTTAGGAGGTGCGGTTAATTTTCGTTTGGTTAAATCGATCCAAGCCCCATAGACTTTTATAATTGCAGATAGTTCTCCTTGTTCATTAAAAACGCGATGTGTAATTTTCCATCGTTCATTGTTTTTAGATACTCCAGAAAGTTTAAAATCTACAGAAATGTTTTCTCCAACATGAATTTCCCTTCTAAAAGAAGTCTCTTCGGTAAATAAAATTGGACCAATATTGTGTTTTGTGAATTCTTCAATTGAAAAGTTTTGATCTCTAAAATATCGAATCCTTACCTCTGCTGCATACTCATTATATGCTGTGTGGCGCATGTGTTTGTTTGGATCAAAGTCAGACCACTTTGTGATAAACGTTACTTTAAAATGCATTTTTTTAATTTAATAAGCCCATAGTATAGTACTTATAGCATGGGCTTATTATGAATAATTGATGGTTTTAGTTTTTCGCTAATTTATCCAAGGGCTTCAATTTTAATTCACTCAATACATTCAATGCTTCTGAAACATAAACATCTTTGGATAATTTTTTATGCCATTCTAGTCTTTTATTGGCCAAAATTGTGTCTTTCTTAATGAGAGATACCTCATATTTTGGTGAAGCAAACTTTAAATTAGAATCATAATCAAAAACCGACTTGAATTTCTCAGCATCTTTTTCTTGCGCGAGACTTTGGTTTGTAAATAGTTTATAGTTTAGAGAGTAAGAAGTATTCTCTTGATTTTTTTTCAACCATTTAGCATATTCATTGATCAACTTAAATTTTGAATCAGAGGCAATTCTTTTTTTGCTATTTTCTATAACATCTGAAAAATTTTCATAAGATTTCGTTTGAATATAATCGGCTTGTTTTACTTTGTCCCAAACCAATGCACCCTCCAAATCCCTTTCGCCAAATTTCATATAACTATACCTGCTTGGTATGGCTATGTCAGAGTATACACCTTCAATTTGTGTAGAGCCACCATTAATTCTATAAAATTTTTGAATGGTCATTTTTAAGGCTCCTAAATCTTTATCGTATTTTGTAAACCGATTGATTGGTAAGACACTTTGCACGGTACCCTTTCCATATGTTTGGTTTCCTCCAATAATAATCGCTCTTTTATAGTCTTGCATTGCTGCCGCAAAAATCTCTGATGCCGAAGCAGAAAATTCATTGACCAACACAACGATTGCACCGTCCCATTGAATTTTTTTATCTGTATCATTTTTAATGATAGGATTTTCTCCTCTGTATTTTATTTGAACAACAGGACCTTCATTGATAAACAATCCACTAATTTCAATCGCAGTTTTTAAGGAACCGCCACCATTATTTCTTAAATCTATAACCAAACCAGCAACGCCCTCGCTCTTTAGCCTTTCAATTTCTTTTTCCATGTCTTTTGCAGAGTCTCTGTAATTTTGTTCATCAAAATCTATGTAGAATTTTGGTAGATCTATAAGGCCATATTTTTTTCCATTTTTTTCAACAATACTAGATTTTACAAATGTTTCTTCTAATTCTACAACGTCTCTGATAATAGAAATTATCTTAATAGAACCATCAATTTTTTTCTTAACGGTAAGTCTCACTTCAGTGCCTTTTTTCCCTTTGATAAATTTTATAGCATCGTCTAAGCGCATGCCAACAATGTCTAAAGGCTCTTTATCTCCTTGGGCTACTTCTAAAATAATATCACCCGCTTCCAAGTCGCCTTGTTTCCATGCGGGTCCTCCAGAAACGAGTTTAAAGATGTGTGTATAGATTCCTTTTTTTTGTAATCTAGCACCAATTCCCTCTAGTTTACCCGACATGTCTTGATCAAAACGTTCTTTTATCGTTGGAGCCATATAAGTGGTATGCGGATCAAAAGCACCAACAACACTGTTTAAAAAAGTAGAAAACCAGTCTTCATGTTCTAACTCTTCAATTCGAACATACAATTCATCCATGTTTTTAAGAACTTCCAAACGGGCATTTTTTTCTAAATTTTCAAATTTTTGAACCTTGAAATTCTCTTTTTTTGATGCATTTCTTTTTTGTTTTTCAAGTTCACCTTCAATTCTAATCAGAGTACTTAATTTTAATTGTTTACGCCAGTAGTCTTTTAATTGATTTTCATTTTTAGCAAATGAACTTTGCTCATAATTTACATCAATGGTTTCCTTTTTCTTAAAGTTGAAAGGTTTTTCTAATAAATCTTTATAATAGGATTTTGCATTTTTAATTTTGCTTGTAAATCTGCCATAAACTAAATTGTAGAATGAAATATCTTCGTTCAATAATTGGTTGTCGATGTCATACTTGTATTTTTCAAAGTCTTTGATATCTTTTTGAGTAAAGTATCTTTTATTTGGGTCTAAACCATCGATAAATTCGGTAAATACGTATTCAGAAAAATCATCATTCATGTCTTTTACTACAAAATGACTTCTGGTAAGAATATTTCTAAGGATGTACAGTAAAATTTTATCTTTCTCAGGATCTGAATGATTGACATTGCTAGCTGCCTGAGTTTGTATACTACTTATAGACATTAGAGCGGCTAATAGTAGGGTGGTCATTTTACATTTCGTATTCATAAATTTTACGGTAGTGTTTTTTCTAACAGCGGTGTTTGGTTCGATTGCTAAAATAACATCATTTTTTTTAAGCCAATCAATTATTAAGGAAATCCATAAGAATGTTCTAAAAAGTTGTTGTTTCATTGTAACGAAAGAAACAATTCATCCTCCTACAAAATTACATAAAAAAGATAAAAATTATTCTTTACAAAATGTTAAAAAGAAAATAGTATAAATTCAATTACATTTGTAATAAATTTGAAAGATGCAAGATAAACCATTAATTTTAGTGACCAATGATGATGGAATTACGGCTCCTGGATTACGGGCTTTGATTAAAATAATGAATACCATAGGAGAAGTTGTTGTAGTTGCACCCAATGGTCCACAAAGTGGAATGGGACATGCGATTACAGTTGATAATGTATTAACATGCAATCCGATTACCATAGATGATGGTCCGCAATTAGAATATACTTGTTCTGGTACCCCTGCAGATTGTGTGAAAATGGCGGTAAATGAAATTTTAAATAGAAAACCAGATTTGTGTGTTTCTGGAATCAATCATGGTGCAAATTCTTCGATAAATGTAATCTACTCTGGAACAATGAGTGCAGCGGTTGAAGCAGGAATTGAAGGAGTTCCGGCAATTGGTTTTTCTTTATTAGACTTTAAATGGCATGCAGATTTTAGACCATCAGAAGAATATGTTAAAAAGATTACCTTAAACGCTCTACTCAATGGAATACCAGAGGGTATTGTTTTGAATGTGAATATTCCTAATTTAAAGAAAGAAGAAATTAAAGGTGTTAAAATTTGTAGACAAGCAAATGGTTGTTGGAAAGAAGATTTTGACAAACGTAAAAGTCCTTTTGGTAAGGAATATTATTGGCTTTCTGGTGAATTTATTTTAAAAGACAAAGGGCAAGATACAGATGTATTCGCATTAGAAAATGGATATGTTTCAGTGGTTCCTGTTCAATTTGACATGACCGCCCATCATATGATTCAAAAACTAAATTCATGGGAACTTTAAAAAACACTATTTTAAAAGGGATTTTAGTTTCGCTATTTGCCACTTTTGGAGGCGTTTTTTTGTATTTGGAATACATTTCAAGGTTCGGTTTTTACGAAACCATCGATTTAATTAATGAAGGTAAATTGTACGGAAAAGTTTTGTCATTAGCTGCCATTCCTAATTTAGTTGTATTTTTTATTTATATAAAAAAGAAACAAGACAACAGTGCAAAAGGAGTTTTGTTAGCAACTATTTTAATTGCGCTAACAACGTTTGTTTTAAAATTTTTCTAATCGAGAAAACATGAAATATTACATCATTGCTGGAGAAGCTTCAGGAGATTTACACGGTGCTAATTTAATGAAAGCATTGTATAAAGAAGACCCAAACGCAGACATTCGTTTTTGGGGTGGAGATTTAATGCAATATGTTGGTGGAACGCTAGTCAGTCATTACAAAGAAAGAGCTTTTATGGGCTTTTTCGAAGTTTTAAAAAACCTCAGAAAAGTAGTAGGTTTTATGAAGTTTTGTAAAAGAGATATCGGGCAATACCAGCCAGATGTAATTATTTTTATCGACAATTCTGGCTTTAACTTAAGGGTTGCTAAATGGGCAAAACAACAAGGTTTTACAACCAATTATTATATTTCTCCTCAAGTTTGGGCAAGCAGAGCGAACCGAATTAAAGACATTCAAAGAGACGTCGATAGCATGTTTGTAATTCTTCCTTTTGAAAAGGATTTTTATAAAAAGTACAATTACAATGTGGAGTTTGTAGGCCATCCTTTGATTGACGCAATTGCAGAGAAAAAACAGGTAGATGAGGTTGCTTTTAAAAAGGAATATAACCTATCAGACAAGCCAGTGATTGCCCTATTACCCGGAAGTAGAAAGCAAGAAATAACAGCTATGCTTTCAGTAATGTTGTCTTTAATTGACGATTTCTCTCAATATCAATTTGTAATTGCAGGAGCGCCGAGTCAGGATGTAAGTTTTTATCAGACGATTATCGGCGATAGAAACGTGTCCTTTATCAATAATAAAACCTATGATTTGCTAAGCATTTCTTACGCTGCCTTGGTCGCTTCCGGAACAGCTACTCTAGAAACAGCATTGTTTAAAGTACCTCAAGTGGTTTGTTATAAGGGAGGGAATATCTCTTATCAAATTGCCAAGAGAATCATCACGTTAAAATTCATTTCTCTTGTGAACCTAATCATGGATAAAGAAGTGGTACGTGAATTAATTCAGAATGATTTTAACAAGAGAAATCTAAAACTAGAGTTGACTAAAATTTTAGACAAAACCCATCGAGAAAAATTATTTTTAGAATATTTAAACTTAGAAAAAAAATTAGGAGGAAAAGGGGCTTCTGAAAAAGTAGCAAAACAAATCGTACGTAATTTAAAATAAAAAAGATTGAAAAAAACACTGTTTTTAATGCTTGTTTTTTCTTTGGTGATGAGTTCTTGCTCTTCCTCTAAAACAGTGGTTAAAAATAATAAAAACACCAATTCTAAAGCAGATAGAATTATTGCAAAGGCACTGCAATATAAAGGGGTGCGTTATCAATTTGGTGGAACCACCAAAAAAGGAATAGATTGCTCAGGTATTGTTTACCTTGCTTATGGTAGTCAAAACATTCAGTTGCCAAGAGTTTCAAGAGATATGGCAAAAAGAGGTAAAAAAACCTCTTTAAATAACGTTAAAAAGGGGGATTTACTTTTCTTTAGAACCCACAAAATAAGAAGAATCAATCATGTAGGATTGGTGATTTCTCATAAAAAAGGCCAAATACGTTTTTTGCATGCAACCTCATCTAGAGGCGTAATTGTATCCTCATTATCAGAAAAATACTGGAAAAAAGCCTTCGTAAAAGCAGCAAAAATTTTATAATTAGTAGTTAAGGTTTTTTCATTAACTTTAACTTGCTATGAATAGGTTGCTAAATTATTTGCCTTTGCACTTTGTTGTGCTTGGGGTTTTGGGAATATGTTTTCAATTTTTTACACAATTTTGGTGCTTTAATTTTCTTGAAACAATCTTACAATTAGGGTGTTTATCGCTGCTAATTCTAATCGTTAAGAATAGTGTTTTAAGAACAGTTATTTCTTTTCTATTTCTCTTTCTTATTGGAGTTTCATCAGTGAGTTTGAATGATCATAGAAAACATGACTCCTTCTATGAATTCCACTTAAAAGACAATTCTACAGTTACTTTACAAATTCATAAAGTTTTAAAACCAGGGAAATATAATCAGAAATATGAAGCTAAAATAGTACGAGTAGATGATAAAAAAACAACAGGATTGGTTCTTTTAAACATACAAAAAGACACCCTGTCATCTCTTTTAAATGTAGCTAGTAAATTGCTTTTAAAACCTGTTTTTAAAGAGCTCGTTCCGCCATTAAATCCGCATCAGTTTAATTACAAATCCTATTTATTTAAACGCGGAATTTACCATCAAATATATACAGAAAACAAACAGTTTATTAGATTAAAACCGGAATCAATGACGCTGTTTGGTTTCTCTGCGAAGCTTAGAACTCAAGTTCAAGAAGCATTGAAAATTTACAATTTTAAAAAGAGTGAGTTGGCAGTAATAAATGCCTTACTATTGGGGCAAAGACAAGCTGTTTCTAAAGAGTTAATTACGGACTATCAAAGGGCAGGAGCAATTCATATTTTAGCAGTTTCGGGTTTGCATGTTGGTATTATTTTATTGATTTTATCTTTCCTTTTAAAACCTATTGAAAGAATGAAATACGGTACATTTATAAAGACTCTTTGTATCGTTATTCTTCTTTGGACATTTGCTTTTATTGCCGGTCTTTCAGCGTCTGTTGTAAGAGCGGTAACCATGTTTACTTTTCTAGCGATAGGATTGTTTTTTAGAAGAAAATATGTAATTGAATTTTCATTCATTTTTTCACTATTTTTCTTGTTGCTAATCAACCCCATGTTTTTATTTGAAGTAGGATTTCAGCTCAGTTATTTAGCTGTTTTTGGAATTCTTTGGACACAGCCTAAAATATATTCAATATGGAAGCCTACATTTAAAATTATTGATTTTTTTTGGCAATTGTGTACCGTTTCTATTGCAGCCCAAATAGGCATATTACCGCTTAGTATCTATTATTTTCAACAATTTCCAGGATTGTTTTTACTGTCAAATTTAGTGATAATTCCTTTGCTTGGTTCTATTTTAATTGGAGGTGTTCTTGTTATTTTTTTGGCTCTTTTAAAGGTATTACCTCAGTTTATTGCAGATTTATACGGCAGTATTATTTCTTGGATGAATGCTTTTGTAAGCTGGGTTTCTCAGCAAGAGCAGTTTTTGTTTAAGGAAATTTCTATTTCATTAATAGCAATGCTTTGTTGGTATATACTTGTTTTTTTAGGGGTGTCTTTTGGGGTCGCTAAATCTTCTAAAAAGCGTATTTATTTTTTGGTTTCAATTCTTTTAGTACAAAGTGTATATCTGATAGAGTTGAATGAGAAAAAAAGAAAAAAAGAACTTATCATTTTTCACAAAACTAATTTCTCTATTCTTGGTAAAAGAGTTGGAGATCAGCTTTTTTTACAACACAATATGGACAGCATGCAATTAAAAAATGATTATAGTATAAGAGCTTATAGAATTTCAGAGGGCATCAGTTCACTTCAAAAACATGATTTTAAAAATTACATACAGTATGCAGGGAAAGAGATTTTACTAATTGACAGTTTGGGTGTTTATAAAATTTCAGGAACCAATAACCCCATTGTAGTTTTGCAAAATTCAACTAAAATTAATCTAAACAGATTGATTCAAACAGTACAACCTTCAAAAATTATTGCGGATGGCTCTAATTATAAAAGAGAGGTATTGCATTGGGAAAGCACCTGTTTGAAGAATAAGATTCCATTTCATTATACCGGTCAAAAAGGGGCTTTTATACTCAAAGAGTAGAACTATAATTGACTTTTAAAGTTTTTATTAAATTCGGCCCAATTTTTTGTTTTATAGAGTTCTTCAGAAAAATAGACCAATACCTTTTCCATAATTTCTTTTTCTAAAAAACCAGGGATTCTATCCAGTACTTCCTCGTTCTGTGATAAGAAAATAGTTGTGGGATAAGACAATTTTCCATTCATTAAAGCAGCAGCAAGTTGATGATACCCTCTTCTTCCTTCTTTTTCAAATTTAAAGACATGCTCTTTAAAAAGGATGTCTTTTTTTTCTTCACCATTTAGCTTAATAGGGTAGAAGTTTTTATGAATATAGGCCGAAATTGTTTTGTTAGCATAGGTGTATAAGTCCATTTTTTTACAGTAGCCACACCAGTCTGTGTATACGTCAATTAAAATAGGTTTTGGATTCTTTTTATTGAGTGCAATTGCTTCTTCAAAAGACAACCAGTTTACTTCTTGCGCATGCAGTTGATGTGTTATAAAGAATAAAAAAAGGATGCCAAATGTTTTTTTCATGATGATGTAGTCGCAAATAGTTTGCAAATTATAAAAATAGTGTTTACAAATTACTTCTTTTTTTTCGCATACTAAATTATTATTGAACTCCGTGCATCAGTTTTTTTAACAATGGGTTTAATACAATAGAAATCAACCCAACAGTTATTGGCACTAGCGTAAAAATCAAAAAGAAAGTACTTAAAGAATACGCTTCGGTTATTTTATCGATCATTCCTCCCATTGTTCCCGCAGCTTTTTGACCAATAGCAATTGCTAAGTACCAAATACCAAACATAAAACCAATCATTCTTCCAGGAACGAGTTTGCTTAAATAAGACAAACCCACAGGGGAGATACACAATTCTCCCATGGTATGAAATAGGTATGCAAAAATTAAAAAGAACATACTCACAGAAGCTGTTTTTGCCCCTTGGTCAATTCCTGTTGTTCCAAGAACTAATACTCCAAACCCCAAACCTAAAAGGATGAGTCCTAATCCATATTTCATGGCAGCACTCGGATTTGCTTTGCTTTCCCACCATTTAGAAAATAAAGGGGCAAGTGTAATGATAAAGAATGAATTTAAAATACCAAACCAAGAGGCTCCAACCTCTGTTGCGTCTTTGCTAAATTCTCTATTTATTTTCCAAATTACAATTCCCCAAAGTGCTATAAATGCGATTGCTAAAATGATATTAGAATAGGGAATTTTAGCATATGTTTTCTGAAATAATAAGTATAAGACCCACGTAATAATTGCCAAAGGCCCTACAGTTAAAATTAAATCAATTACTTTAAATATCATTGCAGAGGAACCAGACAATGCTCTACTAGTGTAGTCTCTTGCAAAGATAGTCATAGAACCCAGTGATTGTTCGAAAGCAGCAAAGAAAAAGACCGTAAAAATTCCAAAGATAGAAACAGCAATAATCTTGTCTCTAACAATTTTTGTATATCTTGATATTCTAGTAATAATTAAATATAAGAAGAATATCAACGCTGAAATTATTGTGATGGTTGCGCCATCATAACCACCAATCTTGAAATCTAAAATATTGATATTGCCAATTTTAGACATTGGATCATTAAACAAATACAAAATTCCTCCTAAAGCAGAAAGCATTATCAATATTTTGTCTAGACTTGTAAATGGATTTAGTTGTTCTTTAGATGGTTCGATTGTATTACTGATTTGTGATTGCTTTGGGTCATTCTTTTTGGAAGGTTTCTCTCCAATGCTTCCAAATAAATCTTTCGCAAGCCAAAATTGTAACATCCCTAAAAACATAAAAATTCCTGCAAGGCCAAATCCCCATGACCATCCAATGTTTTCGGCTAAATAGCCACAAAGCATCATTCCAAAAAAAGCTCCAGCGTTAACTCCCATATAAAAAATAGTATACGCTCCATCTTTTTTAGATTCTTTTCCCTTGTACATTTCAGAAATCATAGAAGTAATATTTGGCTTAAAAAAACCAGTACCAATCACTAACAAAGCTAACCCTAGATATAAAGTAAATTGAGTTTCAAACACCATAGCAGCATGTCCTAACATCATAATAAAACAACCAATTACTACAGCCCATTTATACCCTGTGATTTTATCAGCAACCCATCCACCAACGATTGGTGTTAAGTATAAAAGCGACGCATAGGTTCCAATTAAAGACAAGGCGTGTTCTCTTGGCCATTCCCATCCTGGGTTATTGCCAATTAGTGGAGCCGTTAAAAATAATACGAGAAGAATACGCATTCCGTAAAATGAAAAACGCTCCCACATTTCAGTAAAAAATAGTACAAACAATCCGGCAGGATGGCCGATTACTTTGTCTTTAAATAAATTTTCTATGTCAGTATTCATATAGTAATATTTTAAGTAATGCAATTAAAATAGAAAACCTCATAGCATTGAATTTATGAGGTTTTAAAATATGTTTTTATTTTAGTTGTCGGCTAGTTCGAAACCTTTTGTGTTGTCATGAACTATTTGCTCATTGTCTTCTGCACCGTGCGTCAATCTTTCTAATCTCTCACGGAATAACATCACCAAAAGTCCGAAAATAACGCAGAAAGTAGCAATTCCGGTAAAAATTACATACTCACCAAGATTTTCAGAAGCTTCACCTAACCAACCTGCTAGTTTATTTCCAAAGCCTGTCATTGCAAAATAAACCCCCATCATCAAAGAGGCATATTTTACAGGAGCTAATTTTGTAATGTAAGACAAAGCAACAGGAGAAATACATAGCTCACCAACTGTGTGAAATAAATAGGCTAAAACTAACCAATACATTGCAGAAGCTCCATTAGTTTCATATTGTGCTGCTGCAGCCGTCATAAAAAAGAATCCTGTTCCCATGATAATTAGACCTAATATCATTTTAAATAAGGAGGTAGAAATTTTCCCCTTTAACTTTCTATTCGCCCAAAAACCTGCTACCGTCGTTCCTAAAAATATAATAAACATGGCATTTAAAGATTGAAACCAAGATGCTGGAACTTCATTTCCAATAAGTGGTAGAGAAAATGATAAAATTCTATCAGTTTTTCCCGATGCATAAAGATTCATTAAACCACCAGCTTGCTCAAATGCCCCCCAAAATATGATCACCAATAGGAAAGAAATTAATAAAACAACTACTCGATCCTTTTCTATTTTAGTTAGAGGCTTATTCATAGCTTCTTTTTCGGTCTTATTCTCAGAATCTCCAAGAAAGTTACCAACGCTTTTTAAGTATTTTTGGCCAAAAAGATATTGAATTAAACCTGCTGCCATTCCTATTCCTGCTAACCCAAAACCATAATGCCAGCCATAAACTTCTCCAACGGTACCAACGATTAAACTAGATAGAAATGCACCTACATTAATTCCGATATAAAAAATTGTAAAACCTTTGTCTCTTCTGATATCTCCTTGTTTGTATAAGCCACCAACCATTGTAGAAATATTTGGTTTTAACAAGCCTACACCGGCAATAATTAGACCTAAACCAGAATAAAATGCCCACATTTCTTCAATAGCTAAAATACTATGCCCAGCAACTAAAAGTATTCCACCATAGAGGACAGATTTTTTTTGCCCAAGAAATTTATCTGCGATCCAACCACCGGGAATAGAAGCAACGTACACAAGCATAGTATACCATCCGTATAAAGACAAAGCTTCACCATTGGTCCAACCTAAACCTGAGTTTTCACTTTGAGTTTGTGCTACTAGGTATAAAACTAATATTGCTCGCATTCCGTAATAGGAAAAGCGTTCCCACATTTCTGTGAAAAACAATACATATAGACCTACCGGATGTCCAAATAACTCTTTTTGATGCGGTAATTTAACAGTGCTACTCATAATTTGTATTTTTATTTCTATTTAATTTGTTTGTTCAGTGTTTTTCTAAAAATTTGTTATTTTTATTTTTCAATTTAGAAAATTATCATCCAAATAAAAACAAGGATATATGATAAACTCTGCCAAGTTTACGTAAAAATCAGCAAAAAATATCTTAAAAAAGTAGAAATCTTCAATATACTTTACTGTTCTTGTAGATTGACTTATCTTTGTGTCTGATAGATTTATACCCAAATAAATGCGTAAAATTATTTCAGGATTTTCTAAATTAAGTAAGGACGAAAAAATAAATTGGTTGGCTGAAAACTATTTTCAGAATCAATCTGAAACTGTAAAAATTATTACCCAGTATTGGAATACTGATGCTGCTTTACAACAATTACATGACGATTTTATAGAGAATACAATTTCTAATTTCTACATGCCTTTTGGTATTGCACCCAATTTCATCATTAACGGTGAACCCTTTGTAATTCCGATGGTTATTGAAGAAAGTTCTGTAGTGGCTGCTGCGTCTTTAGTCGCTAAATTTTGGAGTACAAGAGGGGGCTTTAAAACGAAAGTTATTGGCACAACAAAAATCGGGCACGTCCATTTTATGTACGCTGGTGATGCAGCTGAACTTGAAGATTATTTCACTAAAAATAAAACAGAACTATTTGCATCAACAGCTACCATTACTAAAAATATGGAAAAACGTGGTGGTGGAATTTTAGACATTCAGTTGGTTGACAAAACGGATACATTACCGAACTATTTCCAATTAGAAATTACATTTGAAACGAAAGATTCGATGGGTGCGAATTTTATAAATTCTTGTTTAGAAGCCATTGCAAAGCGGTTTGAAAAAGAGGACTTAGAAATCGTTATGAGTATTCTATCCAATCATGTTCCTGAATGTTTGGTAAGCGCTGAAGTCAGTTGTAAGATTGAAGAATTGGGAGGAGAGGACCCACATAAATTTGCAGAAAAATTTTATCAAGCAGTTAAAATTGCAGAAATAGAACCGTATCGTGCCGTGACGCATAATAAAGGGATTATGAATGGGATTGATGCCGTTGTTTTGGCAACTGGTAACGATTTTAGGGCAGTAGAGGCAGGGGCACATGCCTATGCATCTAGATCAGGGCAATATAGGAGTTTATCTCATTGTGAAATTAAAGACGGAATTTTTAGATTTTGGATTGAAATACCCTTGGCTTTGGGAACTGTTGGTGGGCTAACAGCCTTGCATCCAATGGCAAAGTTGTCTTTAGAAATGTTGCAAAAACCATCTGCAAGAACCTTAATGCAAATCATGGCAGCAGCCGGGTTGGCTCAGAATTTTGCAGCATTAAGAGCTCTAACCACAAAGGGAATTCAGCACGGGCATATGAAAATGCATTTGCAGAATATTTTAAATCAATTTGAAGTGAATGATGAAGAGAAAGAGATTGTTACTGCTTTTTTTGAAAAAAGAACTGTTTCGCATGCTGCCGTTGTTGAAAAAATAAACGCTTTGAGAAAATGAGAAACTTTTATTCTAACGGAAAGCTGCTATTAACAGGGGAATACTTCGTATTAGACGGTGCAAAATCTTTGGCAGTTCCAACGAAATTTGGTCAAGATTTAAGTGTTGAAAAAATCAAAGAATCACAGCTGATTTGGGGTAGTTTTACACATGAAGGAGCCTGTTGGTTTGAAGCTATTTTTGATTTGACAAAATTCCGTTTGGTGAGTTGTACTTTTAATTCAGAAACAGAGGGAAATGCAGAAGTGATTGCAGAAACACTTTTAGAAATATTAAATGAGGCAAGAAGTCTGAATCCTAATTTTTTGAATTCTGAAAATGGATATATGGTAAAAACAACACTTACTTTTCCAAGAAATTGGGGTTTAGGAAGTTCTTCAACTTTAATAAATTCGATTGCTTCTTGGGCAAAAGTAGATCCTTTTAAACTACTTTGGAACTCTTTTAAAGGAAGTGGTTATGACATTGCTTGTGCTCAAAATGATGTACCGATTTTGTATCAAATAAAGGATGAAAAACCAATGGTACATCAAGTAGTTTTTAATCCAATATTCAAAGAAAATTTGTTTTTTGTGCATCTGAATGAAAAACAAAATTCTAAAGAAGGAATTGCGAAGTTTAGAGAACGTAATCAGAATATTGAAAAAGAAATAGAAATAATTTCAGGGATTTCTGATGCGTTTTTGGAAGCAACATCATTAGAAGATTTTAATAGATTGATTATTGAACATGAAAGAATTGTCAGTTCGATTATCAAACTGAAACCAGTAAAAGAAAAGTTGTTTCCAGATTATTTTGGAGAAATAAAAAGTTTAGGAGCTTGGGGAGGAGATTTTATTTTAGCAACAGGAAATTCAGCAACCCCTGCTTATTTTAAAAATAAAGGATTTGAAACAATTCTTACCTATGCAGAAATGGTTTTATGAGCAAAGTAATCATTATTGGAGGTGGTGCAGCAGGATATTTTACCGCTATCAATGCGAAAGAAAAGAATCCTGAATTGGAGATTACTATTTTAGAAAAAGGGAAAGATGTTTTACAAAAAGTGAAAATTTCTGGGGGTGGAAGATGCAATGTAACCCATGCTTGTTTCGAGCCAAAAGAATTGGTAAAATTTTATCCAAGAGGTGAAAAAGAATTGCTTGGGCCTTTTCATCAATTTATGACGGGAGATACTTTTGAATGGTTCGATAAAAAAGGGGTTCCCTTAAAAATTGAAGATGATCATCGTGTTTTTCCGGAAGCAAATACCAGTCAAGCAATTATAGATTGTTTTCAAAAATCTGTTGATAAGTTAAGGATTAAAGTGTTCACAAATCATGGAGTGAATTCTATCTTTCATCAAGAAAATAAATGGATTGTCAATACGAAAGCGCAAACTTTTGAAGCTGATAAATTAGTCATTGCAGCAGGAAGTTCTAAAAAAGTTTGGGAGTTGTGTGAAAGTTTAAATCATGCAATTGTAGCACCTGTGCCTTCTTTGTTTACGTTTAATATTAATGACAAAAGATTGGTAGATTTACTAGGAATTTCTGTGGCGAATGCCACTGTAAAAATTGCAAATACAAAATTAGAAGCTTCCGGGCCTTTATTAATTACACATTGGGGAATGAGTGGGCCAGCGGTTTTAAAACTATCCGCTTTTGGAGCAAGAATTTTAGCAGACAAAAATTATCAATATAATGTGGAGGTAAACTGGCTCTCAAGACCAACAGATAAAGTGTTGAATGTCCTTCTAAATTTAAAAAAGAAAGAACCTCGTAAAACCGTGATTTTAAAGTCGCCTTTTTCGGAGATTTCTAAAAGATTGTGGGAGCGTTTTGTAATTGCAGCTAGTATTAAACCAACTCAAAACTGGGCAGATTTAAATAATTCTCAATTAGAAAATTTAGCAAACGAACTTACAAAAGGGGTTTTTAATGCAAATGGAAGAACCACTTTTAAAGAGGAGTTTGTGACCGCTGGAGGAATTGATTTAAAAGAGATTAATTTTAAACGCTTTGAAAGTAAAAAACATAAGAATCTTTTTTTTGTGGGTGAAGTTTTAAATATTGATGCAGTTACGGGTGGTTTTAATTTTCAGAATGCATGGACTGGCGGGTATATTTGTGCAAATGCTTTGAGTGAACAAGAAATAAATTAATGATATTTAGACAATGTAAAACGCTGTAATTCGGTTTTTCCTCTAGAATTACCAAAATCTCTAGGACCACAGAACGATAGCAAAAATTTTAAATTATTATGGCATTAACGGAATCAAATGAATTTACTTTAGGAACCATAGCACCTGATTTTACCTTGCTAAACACAGTTAATGATAGAGAAGTCTCCTTAGACAATTTAAAAGGAGAAAAAGGAACCGTTGTCCTTTTTATTTGTAATCATTGTCCGTTTGTAATTCATGTAAATGATGAGTTGGTAAAAATGGCAAATGAGTTTCAACAAAAGGGAATCAATTTTATCGCGATTAGTTCTAATGATGTTGAAAAATATCCAGAAGATGCTCCACATTTAATGAAACAACTGGCAAAAGAGATGAATTATCCTTTTCCTTATTTGTATGACGAAACTCAGGAGATCGCAAAAAAATATGCTGCTGCTTGTACTCCAGATTGTTATGTTTTCGATGGAGATTTAAAAGCTGTTTATCATGGACAAATAGACGATTCAAGACCTGGAAACGGGAAATCTGTTTCAGGAAAAGATATTCGAAATTCTTTATACAATCTATTAGAAAATAAACCCGTTTTACAAAAGCAAAAACCAAGTATGGGTTGCGGCATTAAATGGAAGTAGCTTTACCTTATTATATTGAAAAGGTCTTTACTATAATATTGATAAAAGTTAGAAAATATTTCCTTCAGATTGGTGAAGTCTAAAAAAATAAATTACGCAATTTCTCCACGATGAGGTTTTAGAGCATCTCTGTAGATTTTCATGTCCTTTTCATCAATCGTTATAAAAGCAGCAACCAGCATAGGGTTTTTTTCATGGATGTCTATTGCATAAAAAGTTAGCTTTTCAATAGCTGCAAACTCTTTTAAATGTATTGTATGATGTTTTGCGGTTTCTTTGGCATCTTCGCCTCTAAAATCCCACAATAATTTTATTTTTTTACTCATATTTATTTTTTAATGATTGACAAAAACAAAGAGTTCGCCTTTTTCGAAATTGATTTCTATGTTATTTTCTAGGGCTGTATTTCTTGTTCCTATTCTTTTTCCAAAAGTCAAGTCTTCATTGACTAAAGAATATTTTAGCCCTTTTGTATTAATTCTTGTTGCTTTCGGAAAAGGAACTAAAGAAATTGTTTTGTCTTTACAATTTGAAATTTTAATTTTTTTATCGGCCAAAAAATAATGACCATACTTGTCAAAAAAAGTAAGATTTAATCGTTTTTTCCATTGAATTGTTGTGTGTAAATTCCCTAAAAAATGATCTTGTTCTTTACCACTTCCCCCATAGACGTCAATATTTTTAAACCCTTTCTCAAATAAGATTTGAAGAATTTTGTGAAAGTCGGTACAATTTTGATCTGGTGTTTTTATGACTTCAATATTTTTTGGAAGCGCTTCTAAAGAGTCAAAATCGCCAGAAATAAAATGAGGAGTTATCATTTTTTCTTTTAAAAAGTGATAAGCTCCGTCTGTAGCACAAATGATTTCATAATCACTGAGTTCTGGAATTTTTTGGGGAGTTTCTCCATTTAAAAGCAGAAAGACTTTTCCATTTTTCATTGCTACAAAAATAGCTATTTTAGAATTAATTGAAGCGTTATTTGAGATCAAGATAAGAGGGATTTTTTCTAATTAAGCCAATTAGAACTCCTACAGTTCACCTGAAAACCAATTAGCAATAACTTCTTATTTCTAAAAATAAATGAAATAGCTACCTCCAAAATACATCGAGAAATGAGACTTAAAAACTTCGTAGAAATTTCCTTTAAATAGTTTTATCTTTGATGCAAAATTAAGACTTTGGATACAGCACAATTTATTTCGAAATCAATCAAAGGTTCAATAGAAAAAGCGAGCTATACCTGGCAGACACCAAGTAATATTGCGTTGGTAAAATACTGGGGTAAAACCCACCCTCAAATTCCTAAAAATGCTTCTATCAGTTTTACGTTAAACAATTGTCATACAATTACAACGATCAAGTTTGAAAAAAAAGAAAAAACTTCAGTAGTAGATTTTGATTTGTTTTTTGAAGGAAAAGAGAAAGAAGAATTCAAGCCAAAAATTGCAGTATTTTTTAAGAGAATTCAAGACTACTGTTCTTATATACTTGAATATAAGATGATAATTAATTCGGAAAATTCTTTTCCGCATTCTAGTGGAATCGCTTCTTCAGCAAGTGGCTTAAGTGCTATCGCCATGTGTTTAATGAGTTTAGAGCATGAAATAAATCCTGATTTAACAAAAGAATTTATCAATAAAAAAGCTTCTTTTTTAGCGCGTTTAGGTTCTGGAAGTGCAAGTAGAAGTATTGAAGGTCCTATAGTTGTTTGGGGTGCTCACACAGAAATAAAAGGCAGTTCAGATTTGTTTGGTGTTCAATTTCCACATAAAGTACATCCTATTTTTGAAAATTATCAAGATGCTATTTTATTGGTAGATAAAGGAGAGAAACAAGTTTCGAGTACTGTTGGTCATAATTTAATGCATGAACACCCGTATGCAGAAAATCGTTTTACTCAAGCCAATGACAATTTATCAAAAATATCAAAAATTCTTCAAAATGGAGATGTAAAAGCCTTCATAGATTTAGTAGAAAGTGAGGCGTTAACCTTGCATGCAATGATGCTCTCAAGTGCTCCTTATTTTGTATTGATGAAGCCAAATACTTTGGAGATTATCAATAGAATTTGGCAGTATAGAAATGAAACGAATAGTAATGTTTGTTTTACGCTAGATGCAGGAGCAAATGTTCATGTTTTATACCCGGAATCAGAAAAAGCAGCTGTAAATCAATTCATTGAAAATCAACTATCTAGATATTGTCAGAAAAATCATTATATTTGTGACACTGTGGGTTTTGGAGCTGTACAACTGTAAATTATCTACAATAAAACAGGCTACATGAAAGCTATTACAAAGAACATATTTCTACTTTTTCTTCTTTTTTCAGTATCAGTTTTTGCACAACAAAAAAAATGGTTAGACGCCAGTTTAAAAGAAACGGATCAGCTAAATTCGGTCTACTACACAATTATTTCTAGTGACACTTTAGAAGAAAATTATTTTTATAAGAGCGGTAAAATTTATAGAAAATTTAAATTCTCAATTCATAAGTGGTCTCCAAAGTTATCTGCAAAGTTTTCAGAATTTTATGAAACTGGAGCCCTAAAAGTTTCTGGTAAATACGAAAACGGATTCAAAGAAGGTATTTGGAAAATTTACTATAAAAATGGTAAGATAAAAGAAAGAGGAAAATATAAAAGCGGAGAAAAAGTAGGGATTTGGAAGGCTTTTTACAAAAATTTTTAAATGCATTCTCTTCCGCAATAATTTTGTATTTTTGTGGTACTATAAAAAAAGAAAAATGAAAGGACCATTATTTTATGCCAAAATTCTTCTCTTTGGAGAATACGGTATTATTAAAGATTCTAAAGGATTAGCAATTCCTTATAATACCTACAGAGGAGCTTTAAAATCCACCTTAGATTTATCAGGGAAGTCTAAAGAATCTAATCAAAAATTGCAAAGTTTTTACGCCCATTTGGCTTCTTTGGAAACATCTCTAGTCTCTTTTAATTTGAATAACTTTAAAAAAGATCTTGACAACGGAATGTATTTTGATTCTTCAATACCGCAAGGATATGGTGTTGGGAGTTCTGGCGCATTGGTAGCCTCTGTCTATGATAAATATGCTACGGATAAAATTACTGTTTTAGAAAATTTAACAAGAGAAAAGTTACTGAAATTGAAACAAATTTTCTCACTTATGGAATCTTTCTTCCATGGTAAAAGTTCTGGTTTAGACCCTTTAAATAGTTACTTAAGTTTGCCGATTCTAATAAACTCTAAAGAAAACATAGAGGCTGCGGGAATTCCGTCTCAGAAACAAGGTAAGGGAGCTGTTTTTCTTCTAGATTCTGAACAAATAGGCGAAACGCAACCCATGGTGAACCTCTTTATGAATAAGATGAAAAATGAAGGTTTTAGAAAAATGATTAGTGAGGAGTTTTCGACAACTACAGATGCTTGTATTGATGATTTTTTACATGGAAATGTAAAATCCCTTTTCGGAAATGTGAAATCATTGTCTAAAATTGTTTTGAAGAACTTTAAACCGATGATTCCAAATGCTTTTCACAAAGTTTGGGAAAACGGAATCAGAAGTAATGCTTATTATCTGAAACTTTGTGGTTCAGGTGGAGGTGGATATATCCTTGGTTTTACCAAAGATTATGAAAAAGCTCAAAAAATCCTCAAAGACCATAAGTTAGAGTTGGTTTATAGGTTCTAATTGTATGTTTAGCTTTAAAATAAAAAGAATCATTTTTAAATTTTTTAGCTTACTTTCTGTTATACGAGGCTATAATATTCTTGTTTTAATTTTTGCTCAATATTTAGCCGCTATTTTTATTTTTTCACCAAAAAAATCTCTTAGATATACTCTTTTTGATATTGATTTATTTTACATTATAGCAGCAACCATGTGTGTTGTTGCCTCTGGTTATCTTATCAATAATTTTTATGATTCAAAACTCGATAGAATCAACCGCCCTTTGAAAGCCGAAGTAGACAATTATGTAAAACAATCCATTAAGTTAAAATTATATTTTACATTAAACTTTTTAGGATTTGTCTTTGGTCTTTTAATTTCGGTGAGAGCAGCGTTGTTTTTTGCTATTTATATTTTCGGGATATGGCTCTATTCTCACAAGCTTAAAAAGTATTCCCTAGCAGGTCTGCTCTCTGCTACTTTTCTTACAATTCTTCCCTTTTTTGCCATATTTGTATACTATAAGAATTTCTCAAAAATAATTTTTATTCATGCAATTTTTTTGTTTCTAGTGATTATGGTTAGAGAATTGCTAAAAGATTTGCAGAGCATGAAAGGAGCAATAATTAACAGTTATGAGACTTTTCCTGTTGCATATGGAGAAAAGAAAACGAAGCAATTTTCACTCTTTCTTTTATCATTAACGGTCTTTCCAGTGGTAGTCTTGTTCCGTTATCCTGCAATAAGTTATATGAGGTATTATTTCTATTTTGCCTTAATTACTTTAATTTTTGTAGGATTTTATTTATGGAAATCTACAGAGATAAAACACTACAGAATGCTTCACAATGTTTTAAAAGTATTGCTTTTAATTGGTGTTTTTTCTTTAATTTTTATTGATACTTCTCTCCTTATAGAAAAAGTGATAGACAGATTGAATTAAGGTTTTTTATACCTATTTTTGCACAAATTTTTAAGTAATGAAATCAAACAAAAACTCGTCGAGAGGACGACAAGAAGGTAAGAAAAGTACTCCTCTAAGTAGAAAAAAACCAAAAAAAGAGTACAAAAAAATTAAAGAAACTCCTAAATCTGACCCTTCATTAGGGATCCGTTTAAACAAATATATTGCAAACTCAGGAATCTGTTCTCGAAGAGAAGCAGACACCTATATAGAGCACGGAAGTGTTGAAATAAACGGCAAACTCATCACAGAGATGGGATATAAGGTACAACCAGGGGATGTTGTACGTTTTGATGGAACCTCGATAACGCCAGAGCAAAAAAAGTATGTTCTTTTAAATAAGCCAAAAAATTACATCACCACGATGGATGATGATAGAGGTAGAAAAACGGTCATGGAGTTAATTGCTAACGCATCCAAAGAAAGAATTTATCCCGTTGGGAGGTTGGATAGAAATACAACTGGTTTGTTGTTGTTTACCAACGATGGTGATTTGGCTAAAAAGTTAACACACCCAAAACATAATGTTCGCAAATTATACCATGCTTCTCTAGATAGAAAACTAGAACTAAAAGATTTAGAAAAATTAAGAGGAGAGGTGATCATAGAAGGTAGAAAAGTTTTTATTGATGCCATTTCGTATGTAAATGGTGAATCGAAATCTGAAATAGGAATTGAAATTCATTCCGGTAGAAATAGAATTGTTCGTAAGATTTTTGAACATGTTGGTTATAAAGTAAATAAATTAGACAGGGTTGTTTTTGCAGAACTAACTAAGAAAAATTTACCAAGAGGTAGGTGGAGAGAATTAACGAATCTAGAAGTGTCAAACCTTCAAATTATGAAATAAAAATAAAATCCAGCAGCAGCTGGATTTTTAGATTTTACCACGAATCAAAACTGTAGATGACGGTTTTTTGAAGCACAAAAAACCAAACAAAATATTTGAGTTTTTAAGTGGTATTTCCAGGAAGTTTTGGGTTTTACCTTATTCTCTGTGTTTTTATTTAAGTAAATGAAAATCAACAGTATAATGGCAAAATCATGATAAAATAGTAAAGAGAAATCAAAGGGAATAACCAGGATTTAAACCTTTCGAGCAACCTATCTAGCAGTTGGTATTTTCGCTTTATCTTGGCTTAGATCATTTAATTTCAAAAATATGTATATAAGGTTCTAAGGTCAACAAAGTTTAATTGTATTGTGGTTCTCCTTTGGAGTTGCAGACAAACGAGTTGGTTATTCCACAGGAGGATATACGGTCACTTATGCCGATTGGGATTATCAAGAATAACGTGTAAACCAATTACCAAAGAACTAATAGAAAAACACCTTTTAATAAAATTGAGCGATAAAAGATAAAAATAAGGCAATGTAAATACCTGAACAATAATTTTATAACAAGATCATAGAATGATCAAATGGCGCATAATGCAAGGTCTAGGATTCAAAATTTTTAATCAGCCAAAAGAACGATTACTGGAATTGAAATTGGACACATGATAAAGAAAAACCAACTATTAAATCCTAAAAATTCAACTTAAAAATAATAATATTATACTCTATAAAACATATGTTTCATCTAAATATTAATTGTTTCCGAAAGTGAAATTGTTAATGCATTTTGGCCCAATATGATTCAGTCTACAACTGCCGACGTTGTAATTCGTCAAAAAAACCTACAATTTCATCTGAGTTTCGAAACTAAGGGTGCCTCTATCGGATACTAGACATGTAAAAAAATATTTCCCGTTCTTTTATGTAATCAATTGAGAATTTTGATTGTTTACATCGTAGTACTTTGTACTTTTTAAAGTTTATTTAAATAAATAGCTTATGAGCAATTTTTATAATGTTTTGACCGAAAAAAGAACTATCAAATATGAACTTAATTTTAGTTTTACCTTTCAAATACTCAAAGATTATTGATGAAAAAAAATAATATCATTAATCAGATTTTTGCACTTCTTTTAATTGTAAATTCTGTTATAAATGCTCAATCAATTCAAGACCACTCTAGACAAAAACAGCCCAATTTCTTATTTGTTTTGGTTGATGATCAACCCTTTGATGCTATTGGGTTATCAGGGCGTTATCCGTTTTTGAAAACCCCAAATATTGACAGATTGGCTAAAGAAGGTGTAAATGTTAAGAATTTCTTTGTTACACAATCGATTTGCTCCCCTTCTCGTGCTAGTATTTTAACGGGTACTTATCCTCATATTCATGGTGTAAACCAAAATAATCGTCATGTAGATCCAAAATGGGATGAATTCGCTCCTTATTCCGTACATCTTCAAAAAGCAGGTTACCAAACAGCTCATGTCGGCAAAATTCACATGGCACATGCTAGGGGAAAAGACCACATCAGACCTGGATTTGATTATTGGTTTAGTTTTATTGGTCAGGGTAAATACTTTGATCCTCCCGTTAATGAAGATGGGAGAGAATACCAAGAAAAAGGATATATGACTGATATTTTAACTGACAAAGCGATTGCATGGTTAAAAGAGAAACGAGATTCAAACAAACCTTTTAGTTTAAATCTCTGGCATAAAGCAGTTCATCAACCTCATTTACCAGCACCTAGACATGAAAATTTATACATGGATGAAGATTTACCATCTCCTCCCTATGACACTCATAAAGAGACATTTAAAGGAAAGCCTGAATGGCAGCGAAAAAAAACATATGGATTTGATTGGAAAAAGAATGTTCCAATTCCTTCTGAATTATTAGAAAAAGAATGGCCTATAGATTATGATAAAAATATGGATCTTTTGAGGTGTTTAGCTTCTATTGACGAATCTCTTGGAAAAGTATTAACCACACTAGAAGAGATGGGCGAATTAGAGAATACTGTAATTATTTACAGTAGCGATAATGGATTTTTTATGGGTGAGCATACATTTTCAGACAAACGTTTGGCTTATGAAAGTTCAATGCGAGTGCCAATGCTGATTCGCTATCCTAAAATGATTGAGGAAAATATTGAAGTTAAAGAGCAATGTTTGAATATTGATTTGGCTCCAACCATCCTCGAAATAGCGGGTATAAAAAAACCCAACTATATGCAAGGAGAATCTATGGTAAATTTATTAAAAGGTGAAAAGGAAAAAAACTGGAGAGAAGCAATTTTATTCGAGTATTATGTAGATAGTTATTGGCCTTATGCGGGTCCTAATCAGATAGCAGTTAGAACTGAAAACTACAAGTTAGTGGATGCTTTTTTAGAAAATGATATCGATGAATTGTATGATCTTAAAAAAGATCCAGGAGAAATGAAGAACTTAATTAACGTTGAATCCTATGATAAAATTGAAGAAAAACTCAGAGATCAAGGTGCAAAATTAAAAAAACAGTATAAATACAATCCAAACAGAGATTGGTGGTTGAAAAATGTAATGAAATCAAAACGAGAAAAAAATAACAGTAGATAGCGTTTTTTAAAAGGGTTTCTATGGTACTCTCTGAATCTATTTTTACTCATCTGTATTTTAAAAAATGTATTTTTACAAATAGGAGTAATTGTCAATGTTAAATTCCTAAATACATGTATATCATGAGACGCTTTTTTTATGTAGCAAGTTTTTTGTTTTTTTTTATTCCCATTTCAATATATGGACAGCAAATTAAACATTTAGGTATTTACGATGGTATTAGAAGTGGAGCTGTTCGTTCTTTTGAGAGGGACACTTTGGGTTACATGTGGATTGGTTCATCACAAGGACTAAACAGATATTCTGGTTATCAATTTAAAAATTATGATAAATTCATAAAGAATGGTGTAGTCGATATTATAAGTAAAGACGGAAATCTCTTTGTTTTAGGCTCTAAGGGAGAACTTTTACAATATAATTACGAACAAGATAACTTCAAACAAATTTTAGATTTAAAAAGCTTAAAATTTTTATCTTTTGAACTTATTAGTCAGAATACCATCATCATTGGGCTTCAGAAAGGTCTGTTAATTTATGATATAAAGTCTAAGATTTTAAGTAAAGTTTTGCACTCTAAAACCTTATTTAATAGAAAAATTAAAGTAAAAGATAAACAAATCTATGTTGCCTCAACAAAAGGTATTATAGTCTACGATTATTTTGAGAACAGCAATGATTTAGTAAAAAGTAAAACATACTTAAAAAACAAAGAAATACTTGATTTTGCCTTTGACAATAAAAATCGGATTTGTGCGGGAACCTACCAAAAAGGGCTTTACATAATTGATCATAAAAAAGTTCAAAAAGTAAAACTTTATGATAAACGAATAAAAACATACACCATAAGATCTATCGAGTTTGATAGGAATAATAATTTGTTGGTCGCCTTAGAAGGTGCCGGCTTATTAATTATGGATAAAAATTATAAAGTTATTCATACATTAGAATACGATCCTAATGGTTTTAATTCTCTCAGTCAGAATACTATTTATGAGATTTTTATAGATGAAGACAATGCTTATTGGCTTGGTTTAAGAGAAGTTGGGATTGATGTAATTTACCCCAGAGATAATGCCTTTAAAAACATTTCTTTTGTCCCCTACAAAACAAATAGTATTCATAACAATAATATTCGTTCTATTTATTATGAAGATGGAGGAAATATTTGGTTTGGCACTGAAAATGGAATAAGTAAACTATCACCCGATGGAAAGTGGTCTAATTATTATGCTAACCCATATTTAGCAAATAAAGCTGTACTAACAATAAACAAGCGAGGTGAATATTTAATTTTAGGTGTCTATGGCATCGGGTTGGTTCAGTTTAATACCAACACAGGAAAAATAACCGACTATCCTTTTGTAGAAAAAGAAAATAATTCTAAGTTGATTTTTGCTACATATTTTGATAATAATGAGCTATGGCTTGGAGGGTTTGACGGACCTGTTAAACACTATCAAAATAATGTTCTCGTAAATACCTATAAGACAGGAAATGCCAGATCTATTATTGCTGGAGGAGAGAATATAATTTATGTTGCCTCATTAAGTGGATTGTATGAAATTAATAAGTTTAAAAAAAGCATGACTTTGATTAAGGGGGTAAGTAAAAAAAATATTGATCAAAATCATTCTTTATTATTTGATAAACAAAATAACTGCCTTTGGATTGGAAATACTCAAGGATTATATAATTACAACATATCTTCAAAAGAAATAAAACACGTAAATAAACAATTGGATTTTGAATCAGGAACAGTCTTCTCTATGCAAAAAGATTCGAAAGAAAATTTATGGTTTGCTAGTTATGCTGGTTTATGGAAATTAAATACAAAAAAACAGATCATTAGAAAGTATGAAAGTGGGGATGGATTAACGATTGATACTTTTGGATTTGGCGCTTCTACTCAATCAAATGATGGAAGATTGGCTTTTGGTGGCCCTGGAGGTGCAACTCTATTTAATCCGCTAAATATTTCTAAACAGAAAGAAGTCTCTAAAATCTATATTTCGGATTTTCAGATTAATGGTGCTTCTGTAGATTCAACTATAGTAGGAAAAAATATAAATTTCCTTGATAAAATTGAACTGAATTATAGTCAAAATTCGTTGAGTTTTGATTTTGAGGCTCCTACTTTTCATGGCTCAAAAACACACACATTTTATTGGCAATTAATAGGTCATGATGAATCTCCAAATAAATCCAAAAACAGTAGAGGGATTGTTTATTCAAAACTTCCACCAGGAAGCTATTCTCTGGAAATTAAAGCAATTAACGTAGATGGCGTCTTTTCTTTAGAAACATATCGTATTGATATTCTCATTAAAAAACCTTTTTGGCTCAGTCACTGGGCGTTTTTATTTTATACTCTACTAGGGGGTGTGTTATTATATTTATTAATTCTAGTAAAAAAGTCAAGAGCCGAACAAAAGTTTAATGAAAATAAAATTAAATTTTTCACAGAGGTAGCACATGATATAAGAACCCCTGTTACTTTGATTCAATTATTAGTTTCACAAATTTCTGAAAAGAACAACTTTCAAAATAGTATGGACCTAATTTATCGCAATACCCAAAATTTAAATGAATATGTAACACAACTTTTAGATTTTCAAAAAGCTGATAGAGGCATGCTTAAATTATCAGTAATCAAAGTAGATTTGAAAGAAACTTTACATAGAACTGTAGCAGAGGTTGAACCTTTGCTGATTAAAAAATCTATTGATATTGTTGTTTCTGTTCCTAAATTATATTTATGGTTTGATGAGAGCAAGTTATCTCGAATTTTTTATAATTTAATCTCAAATGCTATAAAATATAGTGAGGATGGGGGGCAAATAGAAATAAAGGCTTCAACAAACAAAAAAGGTGTTCAAATAGATTTTAAAGACAATGGCTTTGGGATTCCGGAGAAAGAGCAAAAACTAATTTTTTCAAGATTTACAAGAGGAACAAACATTAATAATAAAGGAATTCCTGGCTCTGGTATTGGTTTGATGATTTCAAAAAAAATTGTTGAACTACACGGAGGAAAGATTGAATTTAATAGTAAAGAAAATTTGGGCTCTACTTTTACTGTATTCTTAAGAAGTGGGAGTGAGCATTACAAAGATAAAGATTTATTAATTGAAAATCCTGATTCGCATCAATCGATCTCTATAGAAGAAAGTATCAATAACAGTAAACGCATCCTACTTGTCGAGGATAATGACGATTTAAGGATGACTATTAAATCAGAATTAGAAAAAAAATATACAGTACTAGCTGCTCCAAATGGAAAAGATGCACTTTTAATAGCATTAGAAAAAAATCCAGATTTAATCATAACTGATGTAATGATGCCACAAATGGGAGGTAAGGAGTTGTGTAACATTATAAAATCAAACTTTCAAACAAGTCACATTCCTGTAATTATGATTTCAGCTTTAGGAGGTCTTGATGATAAAATTGAAGGGCTTGAAATTGGGGCTGATGCTTATCTAGAGAAGCCATTTAATATGAAAGTGTTAGATGCGATGGTGAGAAACCTTATTAGTTCAAGACAAGTACTTCATCAAATTTTGAATTCAAAATCAGAGGGTAAAATAAATTCAAAATCAGCCGATGAAAACTTCTTGTCTGAAGTAGTTGAAATTATCAAAAATAATATTACCAATAGTGAATTTTCAATCAATTTAATTTCTGAAAAAACAGGTCTCAGTCGTTCTAATTTATTTCGAAAATTAAAAGGGTTGACCAATATGTCTCCTGTAGATTTGGTCATAAAAATAAAATTAAACCATGCTTCGGAATTACTTAAAACAAATAAATCCATTAGGATTAGTGATGTTGCCTATGAATCAGGATTTAACAATCCAAAGTATTTCAGTACTTTATTCAAAAAAAAATACGGTAAAACCCCCAAAGAATATAGTGAAGAGTTCTAAAAATGAATACTTGAATTTCATGATACTAGAACTTGTTGTAATAGGTTGTTATAGTTTTAGCCTTGTGTCAATTAATTAACATTTATGGTTTAAAATTAACCCAATTATATTCTTTTTTTAAATTAATTGCATTCAAAAAAACAATATAAATATGAACGTAAAAACATTTTTCATTTTTCTATTTCTGCCAATATGTATGGTTGCACAAGAAATAAAACTAAAAGGAAATGTCATTGAAGAAGATACCAATGAGCCATTGCCTGGTGTAACAGTTTATGTCAAGGGAGCTTCAAAAGGGACAACAACAGATTTTGAGGGGAATTTTGAAATTCTTACAAAAATTGGAGATACCTTAATCATCTCTTATTTAGGGATGAAAACTCAAGAAGTTTTTGTAATCTCCTCTCCACTAAGTATCATTATGGTTCCAGATATTGATCAACTAGACGAGGTAACGATTAGTGTTGGTTATTTTGATGTGAGTAAGAAAGATCTTTCAGGTTCTATCACTCAAATTGGTAAAGAAGAGCTAGAAAAGAATAGGTCAAATTCTATTGAAAGTTTACTGCAAGGTCAGGCTGCAGGAGTTGTCATAAATGAGAGCTCAGAACCTGGAGGAGGTATAGGGGTTTCAATTAGAGGGGTGAACTCTATGCTTGGAGGCACACAACCTTTGTATGTTTTAGACGGTATTCCTGTTGATCAGATTTCTGATGCTCAGGGAAATAGTGGATCAGGAAATGCCAAAAGTTCTTTGGGTTTTATAAATCCAAATGATATTGAAAAAATTGAAATTCTTAAGGACGCAGCAGCAACAGCTATTTATGGAGCTAGAGGAGCCAATGGCGTTGTATTAATAACCACTAAAACAGCTGACAAAGGTCAGGGCGTTGATAAAATTTCTTTCAACTATGATACTTCCATTACTATGGTCAGAGAAAATATTGATGTTCTAGACGGACCTGGTTTTGAAAAGTACTTGAACCAACGATTTCTCAATCAATTATACCAAGACATCACCAATCCTAGCCGATCTGGTGGCGCTTTTGATGGGAGTCAAGCCTTGTCAGAGACAAATTACCCTGAATTAGTAGATTTTGAAATTCCGTATCCAACCTCTACAGGAGTCAATACAAATTGGCAAGACGAGACCTACCGAGTGGCTTTTACCAATTCTTACAATATTTCTTATAGAGGAGGTAATTTTAAAAGAAACTTATCGATTAGTTTAGGTCTTTTAGATCAAGAGGGGGTGATCATTAATTCAAATAATAAGAGAATCACCTATAATATGAATGCCAAAAGAAAGGCATTTAACGACAAAATTGATTTTTTTTCAAAAACAAATATTTCTTATAAGAAAGGAAATGCATCTTCGGTAGGAAATGGACAGATCTTTTCTCAAAGAGGCGTCGTGTCGCAAGCTTTGCAGTTTCAGCCTATTTTTTCATTACTTAGCACAGGAGAGCAAGACGATATCTATGCAGATTTAAATGAAGGAAATGTAATCTCTAACCCTTATACGCTAGCTAAAGATGTGGTTGATGAAAAATCGTCAGTTACAGTAAGACAAGCTTTTTCTATGGTTAGTAAATTAACGCCAAAACTTACAAGTACTTTTAAGGGAGCTTACAATTACCAGAGAAGTACAAGAGATAATTATTATCCAACCAATACAACAAGAGGATCTAGAAATAATGGAGAGGCTTCTCAAGCTTCTGTTGAAAACATGAAGCTATATGCGGAGGCTAACCTTCGTTATAGAAACAAATTCGGAGCCCATCGTATTGATGCGATTCTTGTTGGAACTTATGAAAATAACAATATACGTTCACTGTTTAACAAAGCGACGGGTTTTGGAAGTGATAATACTTCATTTTACAATTTCACGTCTGCTACTGAAATTTTTGTTCCGGTCACAGGATTTAAAGAAGTTGGGCTCTATTCGGGTTTACTTAGAGTAGGATACAACTATAAACGAAAATATTATGCTGATTTTAATGTAAGAATGGATGCTTCATCAAAGTTTGCTGCGAATAACAAAAGTGCCATATTTCCCTCTATTGCACTATCTTGGGCAGTATCTAAAGAGAAATTCTTAAGAAATTTGAAAGAAATTAATAATTTAAAATTACGCGTATCGTATGGTAAAACAGGAAGTAACCCTATTTCTCCTTTTCAGTCCTTGGCGCTTATGACACCGATTCGATACAATTTTGACAATAACTTAACAACAGGGTACTATGAATCGAACCTTGCCAATGACGATTTAACATGGGAAAAAACAGATCAATTTAATGTTGGTTTAGACCTTGGCCTTTTTGATTCAAAAATAAATTTAACCATTGAGGCTTATCATAAATTAACCAAAGATTTACTTCAAAATGTAAAATTGCCCGTTTCTAATGGGTACACAAGTCGTGTTGATAATTTTGGAGAAGTAGAAAACAAAGGACTTGAATTTAGTTTGGCTACTAATCTTGTACAAACTGATGATTTTACATGGGACATGCAAGCTAACTTAGGTTTTAACAGAAATAAACTCGTAACCTTAAATTCTAATTTAGATTTTCAATTGGGACCCTCTGTTGGATTTAGTCAGACAAACCCAATACTTTTTATGGTAGATCAACCGCTTGGTATTTTTTGGGGGGCACAAACCAATGGCATCTATAGTGATTGGGAGGAAGCAAATGCCAGTGGCATCCAAGGTGCAGCCCCAGGAGAGATTAAATACATAAATAATTCTATTGATTTGGATGCCTCAGGAGAACCCGAAGCTTTACAAAAAATCACTTTTGATGATTATGTTAAAATAGGAGACCCTAATCCAGACTATACCTTTTCGATATCCAATAGTTTTTCTTATAAGAAATGGGACATGAGTATTCTTTTTACAGGTCAAAAAGGAGGCGATTTATTCTGGGTAGATTCTTGGCAACTTTCAGGGCTTCAGAAACAAACAAACGTTCTTTCGTCTTCATTCAATGATTCTTGGAGAGCTCCTCTTGAAATGGTTGACGGACAAGTTACTTACGATCCTTTAATTGGCAATACAGTTAATACAGGTAACCCTGGAGCTATATTAAATAATGGACCTAGAGCCCTAGTTTCAGACAGACAAATTTTTGATGGGTCGTTCTTTAGATTAAAAAATATAAATATTGGGTATACTTTTAATTTCCACGAAAAAAGAAGTTTTAGAATTTATGCCACTGGACAAAATATTTTAACATGGACAACGTATCCTGGATATGATCCAGAAACACAGACTTACACAAAAAATCCTCAAAAAAGAGGCGTAGACTTTGGTACTTATCCCGGTACAAAAACATATTCATTGGGATTAAAACTCTCTTATTAATAATTTAACTATGAAGAATATTCTCTTAATAAACATGAAAAAAAGATATTTACTACTGTGTATTTTTGCTATAATCGTTTGCGCTTGTGAATCACTTGATGAAGAATCTTTAACGAAAGTAAGCACAGACAATTTTTACAATAATGAAGTAGATGCATTATCGGCTTTGACGGGAGCATACTCAGGATTAAAAAGTTCAAATGGGTATTATAAACAAGCTTTTTTATCTGTGCTTTTTGCATCGTCTGACCAAGGAATTTCAACGTTCCTATTAAAAGAATTTAAAATCGGTACTGTAGTTAACACCAACACAAGTATAACAACAATGTGGAAAGCGATGTATGTTGCTATAAGAGATGCTAATAATGTAATTGCGAATGTTCAAAGAATTGACATGGATGAAACATTAAAGTCGCGTATTATTGGAGAAGCAAGATTTTTACGCGCCTTACACTATTTTAATTTAGTGCGTTGTTTTGGTGAGGTACCTCTTAGAATAAAACCCTTGGAACCTGGTGATGATGAAGGTCTTCCTGTCTCATCAATCCAAGATATTTACACTGTCATCATAGAAGATTTAGAGTTTGCTGGAGCAAACTGTTGGGGAAGAAATGAAGTTAGAGATATGTATTCAAACGACTTAGGTCGAGCTACTAAAACTGCTGCTCATGCATTATTGGCAAAGGCGTATTTGAGAATTGCTTCGTGTAAGAGAACCGCACAGGGAGGTGTTGAAGGGAATAACAACTATCTTGCTTTTTCAGAGTCTATAGCAACCTATTATCAGCTTGCTAAAGAGCAATGTGATTTGGCCTTGGGAGACTCTGGGTTTCAACTAGAATCTTCCTTGGAAGGTTGGGAAACCATATTTAGTCCTGATAATGGCAACAATCCAGAAATGATATTTGAGGTTCAAGGGTCATCCATCGTTGGACAAGGTACCGCAGTTTCTAATTTATTTTCGCCCAAAGATTCAGGTCTTAGTGGAACCGGTTTTGGAGGCAGTAATAAACTAAAGCCAAAATTTATTAATTTCCGGATCAATAAAGAAGATCCTAGATTTAAAAATACTATTATAAGAGAATATCAAAATACATTGTGGTCATTTTCAATTAATGCAGGAAGCACTGGTTATCTTGCTACATCTTTAGATCCAAACAATTCTAGAAGTTTTACTTTATGGCAAACTTGGACTTCCAAGTACATAGATCCAGAGGCTACTACAGAATATACCAGTCGTCAAAACTGGCATATCATTAGGTTGGCAGACGTGTATCTGATGCGTGCTGAGGCCATGGTAGAACTTGCCCAAGATCCAGTCCTAGCAAACGCGGATTTTAATGCACTGCGGAGCAGAGTTGAAACCGCTAGTTTTGACGGAAGCGGAATGAGCATGTCTGAATTTAGAACAGCGCTTCTTGAAGAACGTGGTGTAGAATTGTATATGGAGGGACATCGCTTTTTTGATTTAACTCGAATGGGAGTTTACGATGAATATTGTAAAACACTTCATGGAAACATTGATGGTGCAAGACAAGCAGAGGATTATCTATGGCCGATACCTGTTTCTGAAACGAGTGCGAACAATAACATCGATTAAGCTTTTTTATCAATAGTAGAAGAGTCCTCTCTAAATGATTTTCTAAAACACATCATAAATTTTTTAAAAAACTATTTTAATGAAAACTAGTAGTCACTTTTTTATTTCAATATCACTAATTGTACTTCTTTTTTCTGGTTGTAAAACATCGTCAATAGCTTCTAAAGAAACGGTGCCTAATTTTATTGTGATATTAACTGATGATCAAGGTTGGAATGGAACCTCTGTTCAAATGATGGATGATTTATCGCAATCGAAAAGTGATTACCATGAGACTCCAAATTTAGAACTACTTGCCAATCGGGGTGTGCGTTTTTCATCAGCATATGCGAGTGCACCTGTGTGTTCTCCATCGCGTTATAGTATTCAATTTGGTCAAACTCCAGCTCGATTGAAAATGATTCGCGTGGGAATGAATACCAATCATATCGATCATCAAACATCAGTTACAATTCCAAAGCTATTAAAGAATATAAATCCAACATATAAAACGGCTCATTTTGGCAAATGGGGAATAGATGTAGATCCTTCTATTCTCGGGTATGACGAAAGTGACGGAATTACAGGGAACAAAGATGGAGGATTTAATTATAAATCACCAAAAAAGAAACAATGGGGTAATACCATTACAGAAGACCCTAAGAAAATATTTAGCACTACGCAAAAGGCTATTGATTTTATTGAAAGAAAAGCCAAATCAAAACAACCGTTTTTTTTACAAGTTTCACATTATGCAGTTCATTCTGATGTAATGATGCGTCAAAATACCCTTGATAAATATCAGGGTATGCCGAGGGGTAGGTATCAGAAACATGCTGGCTTTGCTGCAATGACAGAGGATTTAGATACAGGTGTTGGCTTGTTGTTAGATCGTGTTAAAGATTTGGGTTTAGAAGGCAATACCTATATTATTTATACTTCAGATAATGGCGCTGTTCCAATAATGCCACCCAAACGTTTTTATAAAACAAGCTCGAACTATCCTTTAAGTCGAGGTAAGTGGGATGCCATGGAAGGAGGAATCAGAGTGCCTTTTGTGATCGCAGGGCCTCAAATTACTCCAGGATCAGAATCAAAGACACCCATTACACATTCAGATTTATTACCAACAATTATAGAGTTAGCTGGGCAAAAGTTGCCTCTCCAAGAAGATATTGATGGAGGAAGTTTTAAAGATATACTAACCAAAGATGGTAAAGGAAAAGTAAATCGTTTTTCTGAGGGATTCATTTTTCATGTTCCATATGAAAACGGTATTGCACTTAAAAGAGCGCATTCAGTCATTATTATTGGTCATTTTAAATTGATAAAATTCTATGACAATAATGAATTGATGTTGTTTAATATTAAAAATGATATCGGTGAAAATATTAATTTAGCCTCTTCTCTTCCAAAAAAAACTTCTAAGCTAGCGTTTCTTTTAGAGCGCTATTTAAGTAAAGTGAAAGCTCCTAAGTGGCAACCTGGTATTAACTGGAAAAACAAACCTATTGAAAAATTCAACTCTTATCATTAAGCCCTAAAAATCTTCACAACCGTAGAGAATTCGTAAAATAATTACCCTTTTTAATTATTACCCTTTAAAATTTCAATAACCGTAAATAATTGGTTAAAAAATGTAATTTTTCTTATCAATACCCCTTAAAAACTCAATATCTGTATAGGTTTGGTTAAATAATATATCTTTCTGAGCAAATTCTGAACCTTTAACGTTCATTAGTAATTAATTTTACAGTACATAAAACCTTTAAAAATGATAAATAAATTTATTCTATTGACTATTTTATTATTTTCTATCAATGTCTTTTCACAAAAAGAAGTTGTTAAGAAAGCAACTAAAATAACTGAACAAATGACAGAAGTTCTTTCATTGAGTGAAGATGAAAAAGCCAAAGTTTATGAGATTCAATTAAACAGATTTCAACAGATAGCTTCTATTCGAGAAGAGTACAAAAATGACTCTCAAACAAGAAAATCAGAGCTGAAGAAAGTTTACCGAAAATTGTTTGGTAAACTAAATAAAGCTCTTGATAAAGAGAAGATGCAATCTTGGAAAACCTATAAGCAATCAAACAAAAATTAATAATTAATTAAAATAAATAAACATGTTTAAAAAAAATACTCAAAATTTAAAAAAACTAATTTGGCAAAATAGTCTTTTAGCTTTAGTTTTATTGTTAAGTATGAATATTAGCGGTCAAGTTATCGGTCAAGAATTTTTAGTGAATCCTGGTATTAATACAGCAACCGGACCAAATTCTACAACCCCTGATACAGGTGTTAATGGTAGTGGTAATATGCCGACCCATTTAGGTGGTTGGGGTACTGGAGCCAATGGTGCTTACGCACAAGCCAGTACTGCAAATGGTGATTGCCACTCTGCTGATAGAATGTTTAAATTTTTTAAAAAAAATCAAGCTTATGTTACTCAGACAGTAACACTTCCAGCCGGAACCTACGATTGGTCTTTTTATACTAAGTGGGAAGCATTGGTAAATTGGGATAATGAAGGAGATGCTACTCCTAAGTTTGTAATCATGACTGATGATGATGAAGATGGTTCTTGGACAGCTGTCCAAACCACGATTACGCAGCAGCCAACTGAAGTTGATTCATGGGTTCAGCAAACCGGTACCTATTCCACTGATACTGAAAGACAAGTTAGAATAAAGTTCTCTAAAAATGGAGGAACGACTGATGTACCAACGAACCTTAATCAATCTATGTTTATTGATGATGTGAGTCTTACCTTAAAAAGTTTACCACCTCCTTCAGTTGATAATACTAATTTAGCTGATTTGACAATTGATGGTACTACTATTACTGGATTTACTTCACAAGGAACTACTTATGATATTGAGTTAGCACCTGATAAAACTGATGTTCCTACAGTAGTTGCAACAACTACCAATCCAAATGCGACTAGTGTAATTACAAATGCAACAAGTATTCCAGGAACAACATCAATCGTTATTACTGCTGAAGATGGAACAACTCAAAGTACTGTTGAAATTAATTTTACTGTGCAGACCTTAACTTTTGGGCAAGAATTTTTAGTGAATCCTGGTATTAATACAGCAACCGGAGTATATTCTACAACCCCTGATACAGGTGTTGATGGTGCTGGTAATTTCCCTGTCCTAGGTGGTTGGGGGTCTGGAGCCACTGGTGCTTACGCATCAGCCAGTACTGCAAATGGAGATTGCCATTCTGCTGATAGAATGTTTAAGCTTTTTAAAGTAGGAGGAGCTTCCGGACAATTTGTTACTCAGACAGTAACACTTCCAGCCGGTAATTTCAATTGGTCTTTTTGGACTAAGTGGGCAGCATTGGTAAATTGGGATAATGAAGGAGATGTTACTCCTAAGTTTACAATCATGACTGATGATGATGGAGATGGTTCTTGGACAGCTGTCCAAACTACGATTACGACTCAGCCAACTGCAACTGATACATGGGTTCAGCAATTAGGTACTTTTGAAAATGATATTGAAAGACAAGTTAGAATCAAGTTTTCAAAAAATGGAGGAACTTCTTCTGCACCATCAAACCTTAATCAATTAATGTTTATTGATGATGTTAGTCTTACTTATTCAGGTACTCTTAGCATTTCAGAGGAAGAATTGATGTCATTATCTATTTTCCCTAGCCCTGCTAAAAACGTGATCTCCATTAAAGGAGTTGAAAATATCAAATCAATCAAAGTATACTCAATATTGGGAGCTTTAGAAAAAGAAGTTTTCAAGACCAATCAAATTGATGTTTCAGAACTTTCATCTGGTATCCACTTAGTTAAGGTAGATAATGGAACTATTTTTTCTAAAAAAATTATCAAACAATAGTTAATATATTTAAAAATTCAAAGCTGATATATTAATCTTAATATATCAGCTTTTTTAATTTATTTAAAACCCAGTTATGTTCCCTTTTAATAAGTCTATTTTTCTGATTGTATTTCTAATAGGATTCTTTTCTTACGGTCAAAATAATTCAAATAAAAAAAAGTCACTCAATATTGTCTTCATTTTTTCTGATGACCATGCTACAAAATCCATATCTGCGTACGGAGGTCTTTTTAAAGAGTTGGCGCCAACACCAAATATAGATCGTATTGCAAACGAAGGTGCGTTGCTTAAAAATGCTTTGTGTACAAATGCTATTTGTGGCCCAAGCAGAGCGGCAATACTTACAGGAAAATACAGCCATATAAATGGATACTACAAGAATTATAAAGGTGGGGTTTTTGACAGCAAACAATGGACTTATCCTCAGGCATTAAAAAAGGCTGGTTATCAAACTGCGTTGGTTGGTAAATGGCATTTAGCCTCAGAACCTGTTGGTTTTGATTATTATAAATACCACATATCTCAAGGTCAACAAGGTTTGTACTGGGATCCTGTTTATAACGACAATGGTAAGAGAACTAAAGAAAAAGGGTATGCAACAAATTTAACCACTGATTTTGCTTTAGATTGGCTAAATGCTAGAGAGGAAAAAGAACCTTTTTGTCTGTTATTACAATACAAAGCTCCACATCGTGAATGGTCGCCAGATACTAAATATAAAGACTTGTGGAACGATATAGAAATGCCAACTCCGGCAACCTTTGATGACAATTATAAAGGTAGAGAATTAACTGCAGGAGATACCGAAATGACGATGGATTATTTCTCTAGAAAGGACATGAAAATGATGCCTCCAGATTCTCTTTCTAGAAAAGAACGTATCAAATGGCTGCGATTTGGGTTTAAACCCGGCGAAATTGTAGCTCCTTCAGAGGATTTATCTAGAGAAGAGATTCGTCAATGGAAATACCAGAAGTACATCAAAGATTATTTGGCAACTATAAAATCTGTGGATGATAATATTGGCCGGGTATTGGAGTATTTAAAAGAAAATGGATTGGAGGAAAATACCATTGTTGTCTATGCTTCAGATCAAGGATTTTTTCTAGGAGAGCATGGATTTTTTGATAAGCGTTTCATGTACGAGGAAGCATTGCGTATGCCATTTATTATTCGGTATCCAGGAAAAATCAAACCAGGAACGATTGTAGATGATATTGTTTCAAATATTGATTTTGCACCAACTTTATTAGATATGGTCAATGTTGCTATTCCTGATGATGTTCAAGGCAAAAGCTTTTTCTCAAATTTAAAAGGAGAAACTTCTGAAGATTGGCGGCAATCTATGTATTATCATTATTATGAATACCCCTACTACCATCGCGTTCAACCTCATTACGGGATCCGAAATAAACGGTATAAATTAATTCATTATTATTACAATATAGATGTATGGGAGTTCTATGATTTAAAGAACGATCCTAATGAGATGAATAATTTAATTCATTCTAAAAGTAATTCAAAACGTATTAAAAAGCTAAAAAAAGAACTCTACAAATTAAAGGAGAACTATGGAAATAATCTTTCTCTAGAGGAATTAAGAACTATTTCTGATACAGATTTTGGAGGGTTGGAGTCACTTAAAAATTGAAAAAATATGTTTTTAGGAAAAGATAAAAAAATATTTGATAAAATAGTGAAACAATTGAATAAAAATGTCGCTGAGACTAGTATAAACATGAACTCAAAAAATTCTTTTAACGGTAAAAAAACATTAAAAGAGTATGGTGCCAAAAATTTATTAGAATGAAATCACAACTAAAAGACTAACTTTCGCACCTAATTAATATTGAAGTGAACCACATTAATACATTTTTTTTAATATTTTTTTTTATAATTCTTCCACAAATACTAACAGCCCAAGATTACCATTGGAGTGGAGATGGCGACGGTATTGATTTTTTTCAAGAAGCGAATTGGGTAGATCTTACATCAGGTTTGAACCCTGATGACGATACAATTAACCCCTCACAATCCATAGATTTCAATCTTTTTCTCACATGTGATGCTATTGCCGATTCAGTGGGTTCTCAAGACGTTGATATTGCCTCACAAACACCGGTTATTTTTAGTTTAGGATCCAATGGTTCTTGGCCCTATGTTTATACAGCTGATACAATAGATGATGAAAGTAATGGTATACAACAAACTTTTGTAATTCATATTACAAGCCTACCTCCAGGAGGAGCACAATATCGCACAAATAAGACTGTTGCTAATGGACAATGGTCCCAATCAAATCCTAAAAACCTTTCTTTGGGTATAAATACAATCAATGTGAATGCTGTAAACTTTAATCGTACTGTGAAATTTCAATTCAGTAGTGGAGCTGTTGCTTTCGATGCAATTTCACTGAATGGTAATACAGTTTATTCAGTAACTAATGCGTCTATTTTATTAGCCCCTTCTATCAAATTAAGCATATCCAATGGAACGCTAGAGGCGAAAAGTATTTCTGGAGGAAGTTTAATATTAAATGAAAACTCATACGTGTATTTGAGTGATGCAGAACCTCTTTTAAATGATGTAAAGGTCCATTTAAAATCTGATATGAGTTGGTTGCGTTTGGAAAATGTGAATCCCAATGTAACCAATAATATGTATTCATCACATCTTTTTATTTTTGAAGATATTGCAGAATTTCCTTCAAACATCCGGTATGATAATTATTATGATAATGGGACTGTTATCAGAACGAACAACTTAAATTCTACCCCTTTAACAATCTACTCTGAAGAAAATATTTCTGGAAGTTTCGCTGATATTGCAATAGATCAAGTTTATAGTGGTGCATCTATTCCAAATCAATTGAATGATAACATTCGCTCCTTTTACCTAAAAAGAGGCTATATGTTAACGTTGGCAGTTAATGATGACGGAACAGGAAAAAGTAAAGTTTTTATTGCCTCTGATGAAGATTTACAATTAAATTCATTGCCAGATTTTTTAATTGATAAAATCTCTTTTATTAGAATAGTTCCTTGGAACTGGGTTTCAAAAAAAGGAACAGGCGGAGATATTCAAGGGATGGATAATACATGGTTCTATAGATGGAATAATCATGATGTTTCTGACTTACAAAGAGAATTTGCACCTATGTCTTGGGGATATGGAGGAGCGAATGATGACGATGATATAAATGTATATAGAACTAAATACAAAGCCACCCATGTTTTGGGGTTTAATGAACCAGATGATTGCAACGGTCAGTCGGGGCAATACAATAATTTATGTGATGTTAGCACTGCCGTGGGTGTCTACGAAAACTTAATGAAAACGGGGCTTCGCTTGGTTTCTCCAGCTTGTAGACAAGGAGCTGTATTCACTTGGCTTAATTCATTTAACACCCTAGCAATCCAAAATGATATTAGAATTGATGTCATTGCTGTGCATTGGTATGACTGGGGAGGAAATCCTCAAGACTCACCAAATGCCGATCCAAACACCATTCTCAATCGTTTTAAGACGTATTTGAATGATGTGTATGCTTTGTATGGATTGCCTATTTGGATTACAGAATTTAATGGAAATAAATACAGATCAATAGAGACGAACCGTCAATTTATGGAGTTGGCTGTTTCTTATCTTGAGGGTTTAGATTTTGTAGAGCGCTATGCTTGGTTTCAACCGCAGGGTGTCGACGAACTTGATGATCCTGGTAATGCCGAATTTTTTGATGAAGCTATGAACCTCACCGATATAGGAACTTTTTACAAAAATCATCAATCTACAGCTTCCATACCAGCACCTTTTTATATTGGTCCAGATAATTTGACTAATAATAGTTATCTTAATAACTTCGTATACTCATGTGATTCGAATATTTTATTATCGTTAGATCAAAACTTACCTCCTCAAAATTATAAGTTGAAAATTTACCCTAATCCTACTTCTGAAATAATAAAAATTTTAATTTCACAAGAAATTAAAAACATTAATATATATTCAATAAATGGGGTGCAAATTAAAATAAAACCTCAAAATGAATATATAGATGTATCTAACTTAAAAGAAGGTGTTTATATAATTAAAGTAAATCAATATTACTCAAAGTTTTTAAAGTTATAGAAAATGTAAGTTATCTTTTATATTTATAAAGAGGAATAATTTAATTAAGTAAAATGAAGAAATTTAAATTTGTATCGCTGTTTCTGTTTTTAGTCACTTTATCAGGATCAAAACCTATTGAAACTTCACCAAAACTAAACGTACTATTTATCATAGCAGATGATTTAAATTGTGCTATTGGTGCCTATGGAGATCCATTAGCTATTACCCCTAATATTGATAAATTGGCCAAAGAAGGACTTATTTTTACTAATGCACACGTTCAATATCCACTCTGTGGACCCTCAAGGGTTTCTTTGATGACAGGCCTATATCCTGATCAGACAAAATCCAAAAAACTGAGATTATATGTTCGGCAAACCCTTCCGGATGTAGTAACAATGGGTCAAAAGTTTAGGAAGGAAAATTATCACTCAGTAAGAGTTGGTAAAATTTATCATTATCACAATCCTAGAGATATCGGTACTGCTGGTCATGATGATTCATTTACTTGGGATCGAACTGTAAACCCTTATGGTCGAGACAAAAAGGAAGAATATAAAATAAAAGCATTAAAGCCAAAATGGAATGGTGGCACTTTAAGTTGGTTGCAAGCAGAAGGAACTGATGAAGAGCAAACCGATGGCATTGGCGCTACAGAAACCATCGGCTTTTTAGATGAGTTTTCTAAAAGTGGTGAGAATTTCTTTTTAGCATTTGGACTCTATCGTCCGCATGTTCCTTTTGTGGCACCTAAATCGTATTTTGACTTATACAACGTAGAGGACTTCAGTATTCCTGTAATTTCAAATGATTATTTAGAAACAATCCCAAAACCTGCTGCTGCTTCCGTGCGATCCAAAAAAGAACAAGTTGATTTGGATATTGAACTTGCCAAGGAAATTAAACACGCCTATTATGCAACCACCAGTTTTATGGATGCACAAATTGGACGTGTTTTGGATAAATTAAAAGAAACAGGCCTCGATAAAAACACCATTGTTGTATTTACATCAGATCATGGATATCACCTAGGAGAACATGGCCATTGGCAAAAACAAACACTGTTTGACGATGCTACAAGAGTCCCTTTAATTTTCGCTGGGCCAGGCATTAAAAAAAATCTAGTATCAGTTGACTCCCCTGTAGAACTCGTAGATCTTTATCCCACAATAATGGAGCTAGTTGAAATGCAAGTACCTAAATTTGTAAGTGGCAAAAGTCTTGTCCCGTATTTTAAAAATATGCATCATGAAGTGCGTAAAAGTGCCTTGACAGAACTTCAGGTCAATACCAGAAAAGTAAAGGCTCAGGGCTATTCAATTAAGACCAAACGCTACCGTTTGAGTCAATGGAATAATCAAGGTATTTATAGTTATGAATTATATGACCATTACCATGATAAAACTGAACTAAAGAATCTTGTTAATCATGTTCACTATCAAAAGGTAAAAGATTCACTTATCAAGATTCTAGAGTACCGAATAGCAGATGCTCAAAAAATTCCTCAAGGCTTGGGAAGGCAAATTAATAGTGCCAAACCATGGTTTGAACCAAAAATAATGCACTCAAAATCTAAAAAGTTGTAATTATTAGACGCAATATAAAACTAACTGACTAAAAATATTATTAAAAATAACTAAATGAGAATACTACGTAAAAAACATTCACTAATTAATATGATAAAAGCGATAATTTTAAGTGCTGTAATTATGTTATTTATTTCTTTTAAATCAAATAACGATGATGATCCTATATATTTAGATCCCTCACAACCTATTGAAAATCGAATAAATGATTTAATGGGTAGAATGACTTTGGAAGATAAGGTTTCTCAAATGAACCAATTTGTTGGCT